>JADMIO010970512.1_pt1 | contig 66997 bp, 81 predicted proteins | sample 8958161 | NCBI WGS metagenome assembly JADMIO01 (sample SAMN16585339, study PRJNA669376) | soil metagenome | isolation source: Crop rotation soil | place: USA: Cullars Rotation, Alabama | collected 2011 | reverse complement strand
GGCGGGAAGCGCGCGCCGGTCCGTCGTCCGCCCGCCTTGCCGTACCGCCCGTTGCAGCCCGGTCTGATAGTCGCGCGCCGCATCATGATAAGTGATGCTCGCTTCGCCGGGCACGGCGTCCTGCCCTCGCCGGACGATCTCGAGCCGCTGGCTCATCGCCGCCGCCGGCAACAGGATTGCCTCCGCCGCCGCCGCGTACAGGCGCTGGCTGCCGCCGTCCTTGCGGAGCGAGAGCGGCACCACGTCCGCCAGCCCTTCGAGCGCACCGCGAACGCTGTCGCCGGCGGCTGCATAACCGCTGAGGGCCGGCGTCATCCCGGCCGCCACCACGCCGCCCGACAGTTCCTCGGCGATCGCCCCGATCGCGACCGCCGCGCCGTCGGCCACGATCTCGAAGGTCAGTGAAGGGATGCGGTTCCCGAAATCCTCGAGACTCATATTCTCGAACACCGCATAGGCGATGCCCCGATAGGCCGGAGCCACGCCGGCGCCCTCGGCCGCGACGATCAGCGGATCCGGGTCCTGGTCCTCATACCCCGTATGCAGGCGAAACGAGGTCGCGCTCTTGAAGTCCCCTCCGGCGCCGCGGAGCAGCTTGCCGTCCGCCCAGATACGCCCGACCGAGATCACCGGCCGCGCCGACAGCGCCACCGCGAAGCTTGCGCTATAGGCATAGGTCGTGACTCGCGGCTTGCCCTTGCCGCCGCTCGTCGATTTGTGCTCGACGAGGTCGGTCGCCCAGATCACCGTCCCGGCCACCCGCATCGTGCCGAACAGCCTGGGGACCTGGGTGCCGTAGGACGAGGTCTGCACGCTGAGGTCGCCGAGCCGTGGGCCCTGCCGCGCCTTGGGCCGAAACAGCAGATTCTGGTCGATCTGCTGTCCGATCACGGCGCCGATCGCGCCGCCGATCGGTCCGCCGGCCAGGGTGCCGAGCGTCGAGAGGACGAGGGTGGCCATGGATCAGGATCTCCAGATGCCGAGGACCGGCCAGGGCAGCGGCAGCGGCCGCTCGACCACCCGGCGCAGCCCGGCATCGCCGTGCACCAGGCCGGTGCCGGTGAAGATGCCGAGGTGCAACTGCGCCGGTCCCGGACTCAGAATCAGCACGTCACCCGGTGCCATAATGTCTACCGTCGAGAGGCCCGCCCCCCGCAGTTCGTCCGCCAGCCGGCGGCTTGAATTTCCGCGCATGGCATAATCGCGGGGCACGTTACGGGCGTCGATCGCCGCGGCCGCCAGGCCGATGCAGTCGAGTCCCTCCGCGGCCGACCGCCCTTGCGGCCGGAAGCGGATGCCGATCAGCGCCCGGGCCCGGGCGACGATCTCGTCAGGGCGCGGGGGCATTCGCGCTGCCGTTCGAAGCGGGCGCGGGCGGCTCGGGTGCCGGCGGCTCCTTCTTCTTGAGCTCGAGCGTCGAGCCGTCGACCTCGATCCGGATGACGGCGGGGATGCTCTGGCAGCCCGCCAGCGCACACAACGTGATTCCGATGCCGGCCAGTCGCCGCATGGTCCTTCTCCTTCTGGGTGGTGAAATCAGGCGCCCGGATAGCGGGTCAGCAAATCGATCCCGGGCAAATGGGGTTCGCCCCTGAAATTGACGGCGTTGGCGAATCGCCCCGCACAGGTGGCCAGCAGCCGGTCGCAGCCTTCGGAGATCTCGACCAGCTCACCCGCCAGTGGCGGAAAGGGGGGCGGTTCCGCCAGCGTCAGCACCGCGCCCGCGGACCGGAGAATCTCGCTCGCCAGGCCACAATTGGGGCCCCCGAGCCAGCGCATGCGCCCGAAGCCATGTTCGTCGCCGGCGCCCGCGTCCGCGACCTCGACGACATCCTCGGCAAGGATCGCCACCACCCGTGTGAGTCGGGTCCGCCCGGCCATATCGACGCGACATCTTTTGTCGCCGAGCCGGGCCCGGCAGCCGGGCGAGGTCTCCTCGGCGACGGGCGCGTCCAGCAGGGCGACGGGACTCCTGAGTTCGGCCTCGAACGCGTCGGCCCTGATCGAGACCTCGCCCAGCTCGCCCTGCGCCACCGCGAGGATGTCGCCGTCGGGCGCCTCCCAGTCGACCATGAAGACATGCACCGCGGCGCCATCCCAGCGCCCGGCCGACAGATCGGCGGCGCTGATCGCGTCGCTGGTCAGGGCGCCGGCAATGTCGAGCGATTCGGCGTCGAACCCGTCGGTCATGCTAATCGAGGAGGGCAGCATGCCGGGGGCCGCCCGATAGTCCAGGCCGCCGCGCCGGAGGTCCCGGTCATGCGTTGTGAACCCGAGCGTCACGCCGTCACGCCGCTCCAGCCGCCAGCACAGGGCGACGGTGAGCAGCCCGCGTTCCAGAAAGTCCGGCATCGTCTATTCCCGCAGCTCTATCAGCGGCACCGAGGGCGCCTCGCCGGCCAGGAAGGTCGCGCGGTTGAGGCTCAGCCGATCCTCGGCGAAGCGCACCGGCACGTCGAACCGATAGCCCGCCCGCACGTCAGCACCTTCTTCAGGAGGCGCCGCGAACGCGATCACGCCGTTCGCGGCCAGGGTCCAGCCGCTCTCGCGCGTCTCGCCGTCGACGGAGACCAGCACGCTGCCGGCGACCGGGCGGGTGATCCGCCGCGTCTGCCCGCCATAATCCTTGACCAGCGGAAAGGCGGTCCGCGCGCCATTGCCCGCGCCGAGCAACTGGTCCGCCGGCCCCGGCGTGCCGGTCATCCCGTTGGAACTGTTGTCGAACGGATCGCACAGCCGGAAGCCGATCGCGGCTCCGCGCCGGGCGCGGAAAAAGGCGATCAGCGCCTGCAGATCCGCCTCGCTCCTGACGCCGGGCCCGGCGTCGAAGCTCAGCCGCGCGTCCGCCCATTCGGCGTTGCGCTGCTCGGCGCCGCTCGCGGTGGCGACGATCGCCGTCCGGAAGGCAGGTTCCACCGCGACCTCGCGGCCGAGCGCGAGTGGAAACGACACGTCCTCGAAGGCGTTCACCCCATCTTCTCCTGTCTCGAAATGCACGAAGCCGTCGCGCAGCACCTGCGGCAGTGCCCAGACGAATACCGCCGCCGTCCCGCGACGCACCGCCTCGCCGGCCGCCGCCGCGATCTGCGGCCACAGCGTTTCGGCGTCTGCCGCCTCCCGGACGAAGCCGGCGAAATAATGTTGCACCGTCGCCGGATAGCCGAGCCGCTCCGCTATCGTCGCCGCGGTCGAAGCCGACGCGCCGCTGCGGCCGGAGATCACCCAGTCATAATCCTCGAGCTGCAACACGTCGAAAGCAGGCGCAGCCCAGCCCAGCGGCACATTGGCGCGCTTCACCTCCGCGCCGTCGAGCACCGTCGGCAGATAGACGAGCAGCAAACATTCCGCCTCGGACGCCACCGCCCGCACCGCGTCGCAAAGCGCCACGGTCGAAGCCGCGAGCACCGCCCCGGCCGCGTCCAGCGTCGCCTGTTGCGCCGCGTCGAGCGCGCCACGCACATCGGAGATCGGGACCGGCGCGAACGCCAGCACCGCCGCGTCGTCATACAGGCAGATTCGCCCGTCGGGCATCACCCACCACCAGGGTTCTCCCACCTGGAACCGCACCGGCTGTCCGGCCTCCACCGCCAGTGTTGCGAAAGCCTGCGCCACGTCCTGCAGCCAGCCCATCGCCTCTTCGTTGGCCGGCGACAGCAGGGCCGAGGGCGGCACCCAGCCGGTCAGTGCCGGCGCACCGTCCTCGGCTCGCTGCTTCCATTCCTCAAGGCAATGCGCGTCGAGCAATTCGTAGCTGAGCGACAGGATCACCTCGAACCCGATCGCCTTGGCTCGCGTCAGGAAGTCCGCGTGCCAGGCGGCGCACGGCCCGTTCAGCCCGTCGACGACGAGCCCCTCCGCATCGACGCGGAAATAGTGACTCATCCCGACATAATGATTGATCGTCTCGCGGTAGCCGAGCCGCAGCGCATTGTGCAGCACCCGGGCCGGCGTCAGATGATAAAGGTCGTCATACCCCGTCGCGATCCTGAACTGATGCTCCGGCACGACGACATCGCCCACGGACAACATCGAGCCGGAACCGTCGCAAGTGATCCCGCTGAGTTCCGCCCAGCCCTCGGCCGGTGCGTCCAGCGCGCCGGGGCTCGCATCATAATCCGGCGCGACCAAAGAGATGAACAGCCGGTCCACGTCGCCGGCCCAGACCGGATCGTCGGGCGCCCAGCCGCCGGCCAGCGCGCCGAAGTCGAGGTCGATCGTCGCATCCTCGGGCGTGCCGTCTGCATAATTCCAGAGCCGCACGAACCAGGTCCGCGCCGCTCCGTCGGCATCTCGCCCTTCGATGGTCAACGTCGGCCCGTGCACCGCATCCAGCGGCTTCAGCCCGGCCGACCGCCAGCGGAAGCTGAGCCGGCACCGCCGGAAATCCCGCGCCGTCTCATAGGCCAGCAAAGGATGGTCCCACCGATCCTCTGCCTCCCAGATCAGCCCGGCCAGCTCGTCCTTCCGGTAGAACAGCGCCTCGATCAGAAGGACGTTCGGCCCGATGGTCACCGCGCTCGCCATCATCGGCCGCGGGAAATTGACGGTCCAGTAACGCGCGTCGAAGCGCTTCACCGTGCCAAGTGTCCTCGCGCTGCCCCGCGGCGCCAGCCAGTGTCCCACCTTAGCCCTCCGCCCTGAGCAAAGCCTGCCTGACCGCCCGCGCCACCTGGCGGCCCGACGCCTTCAGCGCCTGCGCATCGTTGCCCGCCGGCGCGTTGATCGTGATGTTGAGCCTGACGTCGCGCCCCCCGCCGGCGCCGCGCGTTTCGATCCGCCCGCTCGCCGTCGGCACGAACAATTCCGGCCCGCGCTCGCCGACCAGATAGGGCCGCCCCGGCGAGACCGGCCCGCCGATCGCCTTGCCCGGCGCGCCAAGCAGGCCGGTCACCAGGCCCGCTATGGTCCCGCCGAGCCCGCCGCCGCCCTTGAACAGGGCGTCGAGCCCTGTCCGGATCGCCGCGCCAGCCATCTCGGCCATCGCCGACAGCGCCACGCGCTTCAGATCGTCGAAGCCAAGCTTGCCCGTCCGCAGCGCCCGCACCAGCGCGTTTTCCAGCATCCGCCCCGCCTGGTCCGCGCCCGCGATGAACGGCCCGAACTCCGCCTTCATCGCCGCGACGTCGCGCGCGAACAGCCGGGTGTCGGCACGCACCGCGACCAGCAGGGTCTCAATCTCGTCAGCCATCGGGAAACCTTTCCTTCAGCCGCGCCAGCTCGTCACCGGTCACCGGCGCTGCGCCGCCGCCGCTCAGCGCAGCCAGCACTGCTGCCAGCTCCGCCGGCGTCGCCCACCAGAATTCGTCCGGCCGCCAGCCGAGCAGGGCGCCCGCCAGGCCGGCGAGTCGCGCCGCCGCGTCGCTAAACACGGCCCTGCAGGATCTGCGTCAGCAGCATTCGAAGCGCCGGCGTCGCCTTCGCCAGTCCACCTTCCGCGATCGCCTCGCCGATCCGCTCCCGGCTCAGCGCCCCGGGCCGGTCCGCGGCACAGTGGAAGAACAAGGCCGCCATCTCGCCGATCCCCAGCCGCCCCTCCGCGGCCCGTTCGACCAGGGCGAAAAGCGGCCCGAGCTCTTCTTCCGCGGCCACCAATGCTGCGAAGCTCGGGCGCAGCAAGAGCATCGCGCCGCCGACCTCGAAACCGGCTTCGCCCCGCGCCGTGTTGGCCGTCGTCATGCCGCCACCACTTCGCCGGAGCTTTCAAGGTTCAGCGCATAGGTGCGCTCGCCATTATGATCCCCGGCATAATCCAGCCGGCTGATCAGGAAGCGGCCCCGCATCGTCTCGCCGCTCTCAAAGCTCAGCTCATAATCGTCGATCAGCCCGGCCAGCGCGTTGCTCTTCAGCCGCGCCTCGGCAGCCGAACCGGTGAAGATACCGCTCCCCGCCACCGACACGGAGCGGATCCCGGCGCCGGACAGCAAGTCGCGCCAGCCACCGGAGTCCTTCGTGGTCACATTGACGGCCTCGCCGTTCACCGAAAGCTGCGTGGTGCGCATCCCCGCTACGGTCGCGAAACCGGGCGGGTCGCCGCCGCCTCTGATCTTCAGCAAAAAGGCGCTTCCTTTTTCCGCGCTCATGCCGCAATCTCCTTGCATCTAAGACTCTTGGATGGATGGGAATTTGTGATGATTTCATCTGTTCTCGTGGTCGCCATGGCTGTCATGTGGCAGCCCACTGACACCACCCGGGCCAGCCGCGAGGCGTTCACCGGCTGCCTCCGCGCCTATGTCGACCACGCGGCCAACGCGCACACGTCGCAGGCCGATTTCACGGCCGCCTATCCGCAGCAATGCGCCACGCAGCAGGCCGCATTCAGTGCCGCGATCATCGCCCGCGAACGGGCCTCGCGCGCCAGCCAGGCCAATGCCCAGGAAGCGGCGAACCTGGAGATCGAGGACGCCCGCACCAATTTCAGCGAGCGGTTCGCAATGTCCCTGCCGCCGACGCCACCGGCAAGCGCGGCGCCGGCCGCGACGGCCGCCGCAACGCCGGCAACGACTCCGGCGGCGACCCCCGCGGCGACTCCGGCATCCGCGCCGGCGGCGACGCCCGCCGCCACGCCCGCCTCGCAGACCACCCCGCCGCGCTAGGCCCTCAGTAGCCGCGCGCGATAGTCGATGGCCGCGGTCCATGCTGCGTCCGTGCTGCGCAGCATGGTTTCGCGCAGAAAGACGAGACTGACGAGCCGCCAGCCCGCCAGGTCGGGCCCGGTCTGCATCACGATCGCCTCGATCTCCGCCACCAGCCCGCGCAGCCGCCCCGGCCGTTCGCCCTTGTCCTGCACCCGGACCGCCAGCCTGAGCTCCCGCCCCTCCCCGCTCTTGTGGCTCCAGTCGCTTTCGGGCCCCGTCTCGATCACCGCATAAGGGAAGGCCGCGCTGAGTGGAGGTCCGTCATAGACGCCGTTCAATCCCTCGACCGCGTGCAGCGCCGCCATGATCGCCTCGGCCAAAACCTGTCCCGCCCCGCTCATTTCAGCAGCCCCGCAATCGTCCAGCGCAGGCTCGCGTCGAGCATGACGCGGCGCCCGAGCCCGGGTCCGGAGAGCAGCACACCCTCCTCTATCGTCTCGATCATGACCTCGGCCGGCAGCAGAGCGCGCAATTCCTCCGCCAGCTCGTGTGTCCGCGCCCCGGCGCGCTGCTCCGCCGCCCGACCGGCGCGGGCCTCCAGTTCCTCGAACATGGCTCTATTCCCGTATCAGTGGCCGCGCGGCATCGTGCCGAAAGGCAGCCGCCGCCAGGGCCGCCAGAGCGCGGTCACCGCCGCCGGCACCTCGGCATCCCTGGTCTCGCCGCGCCGCAGATAATATTGCGCCGCCAGCCGGATGATGCCGTGCCGCAGCATTTCCGGCACGCCGTTCCAGTCGGCCGCCATGCCGACCCGATAGGTGATGCGGAGCCGCCGGACCGCGGATCCGTGCAGCGTCACCCCGCCCTCGCCGGCGGCGTCGATCTCGGCGGTGAAATCTTCCGCGCCGAGCAAGGTCGCCGTCCCGGCCTCGTCGAGGCTCGCGACGCTATCGATGCTCCGGACCGGTCCGGCGCCGAGCGGAATGCGGAGGGTGGTGGCCGCGGCCACTTCCGCCACATCCCGCTCGATCAGCGCGCGGCCGACAAAGGCCTCGCAGAGCTCCGTCGCGGCGCGGACCAGTCCGGCCAACAGCGCATCCTCGTCGCTGACCGAAATCCTCAGGAAGGCCTTCAGCTCGGCAAGCGCGACCGGCAGGTCCGGCGTCTCCACGATTGTCACGCCCATCATCGTGCCTCCACGCGCAGGGTGATCGAGCGCACGTCGGTGCTGCCGTCGGACAGGGTCACCCGGTTCGAGACCGAATAGCTGTGCCCGACTACTCCGCCGGCGAGCCGCGCCGCGGTGCGGGCCTGCTCGAAGCTGGCCTCCTCCGCGGCGACGCCGCCCGCCTCGTCCGGCGTAACCAGCCACAGACTCGCCTCGATTGTCTGGCCGTCCAGATAGGTCGACCAGTCGATCGCATAGTCCACCCGCGATTGCGGGTCCTTCAGATAGAAGCTCATCTCGAAATCCCCGGTCAGGGCCGCAGCGCCGCGGCCACATGGGTTCGCGCCGCGCTGGCGCTCCCGTCCTTCTCTGCCATGTCCGCTCTGGTCCGGCCCCAGGCCGGCAGCGGCGCCTCGGCAAGCCGCGTCCGGCCGAGGTCGCTCGAGAGCAGGCCGAGCCCGTCCCGCGCCAGCGGCCGGGCCGCGATCGCTGCGCCGAGCATCAGACGAGCCCGATCAGGCCATGGGCGATCAGGTCGTCGATCAGCGCCTTCAGCCGCTGCGCCAGCTGGCCGACGGTGACGGTGCCGGCGTCGAAGCTCGCCCGCGACGGCGTCCCCGTCGCCGCGTTCCAGCCGGTGACCCGGTTGCCGACGACCTTGACCCCGTCCACCCGATAGACGCCGCCCACATCGGCATTGCCGACCACGCCCAGGCTGGTGAGGCCGTTCACCGTGCCACCCGTGACCGCGATCGCGCTGCTTGCCTGGGTGGCCATCGAGCCGAGGCCCAGATTGGCGCGCGCCGCGCCAGCACTGGACGCGCCGGTGCCGCCATGGCTGATGGCGAGGTCGTTGCCGAGGCTGAGCTCGCTCGCCGAGACCGCCCCGGTGAACGCCGCGCCGGCCAGATCGGCTTTCGCCGCCAGCGCCGCATTCTGCTCAGCGAACCAGGCCGCGGCCACGGTTAGCGCCACGGTCTTCAGTCCCGGCGAGAAATCCACCGCCGCGCCGTTCGCGGAGGAGGCGAGCGGCGTGCGCAGCAGCGCGCCGCCGCCCAGCTCGCCCGCGCCCGTTTCCCATTCGCCCGGATGGGTGACGCCGAGCACCGCATAGTGAAAGCGGGCGCCCGGCGGCACCAGCTCGAAGCCCCGGTGCCCCGGCAGCGGCGCCTCCAGCAACAAGGGCCCCGCACCGGTCGCATGGCACGCCACCCGTACCAGGTCGGCGAAGAAAAGCGTCATATCGGTGTCCTCCGGCGCTTCCCCTCTCCCGCTTGCGGGAGAGGGTCAGGGTGAGGGTCTTCTTGTTCCGGCAAGGATCAGGCCGAGAACTTCAGCAGCTTGATCGCCTCGGAGTTCATCACCTGCCCGCCGATCCTCTTGGTCGCATAGAAGTGGACGAACGGCTTGTTGGTGAACGGATCGCGAAGGATCTGGGTCTCTGCCCGCTCGGCGATCAGATAGCCGGCCCTGAAATTGCCGAAGGCGATCGCGAGCGCATTCGCGGCCACGTCCGGCATGTCCTCGGCCTCGACCACCGGATAGCCGAGCAAGGTGTCGGGCTGCCCCGCTACCAGCCCCGGCTGCCAGAGGAAGGCGCCGTCCGCCGTCTTGAACTTGCGGATCCGCGCCGCGGTCGCCGAGTTCATCACGAACGCCGCGCCCTGTCGGTAGGGTGAGCGCAAGGCCTGGACGAGGTCGATCAATTTGTCCTGCGGATTGCTCGCCGGGAAGCCGCCTGCCACGCCCGTCACCAGATATTGCAGCGTGCCGAAAGCCCGGACGCCGTCCGCCTCATCGCTGTTCGGCGCGACCAGGAAACCCTTCGGCTTGCTTGTCCCGTTGCCCGAGACGAAGGCGGCGCCCTCGGCCCGCGCGAACTCGGTCGCGATCTCGCTCGCCAGCCAGGCTTCGACGTCGAACGCCGCATCGTCGAGCATCGCCTGGCTCGCCGCCGGATTGGCGTAGAGCTCGCCGAAGGGCGGCGCGATCTCGTTGAACAAGGGCGTGTCGGTCTCCGGCCGAGCCGCAGTCTCGGCGACCCAGCCGCTCTCCGTACCGCCGGTGGTCACCAGCTTGCGATAGCCGGCCGAGCCGACCTTCACGACATTGGCGATCGCGCGGATCGGCGAGATCGCGGTCAGCGCCCGGTCGATCTCCGCGTCGATCTCCTGCGGCACAGCATAGCCGCCGGCGGCGTCGGTCGCGCCGCTCACCGCCTTCAGCTCGACGCCGGCCTCCAGGCCCTTGCGCAGATAGCGCTCGACGAAAGGCGAGGCCTCCGCCTTCGCCCCCGACAAAGCCGGCCGCGCGCCGGCGATTGCTTGCGCGTCGACCCGCGCTTTCAGCAGCGCGACCTCGCCGCGCAACAGCGCCACGTCCTCGTCCTCCCGCTCCATCGCCTCGAACGAGGCTTCCAGCGCATCCGTCTTCACTTCCAGCATTTCCGTCTCCTTTGGTTTACCCACGCGCCGTCGCCCGATTGAGACGGGTTTCGGCTTCACTCCCCAAATCATGTGGCTATGTTCGCCCGATGCGGCTCGATCCCGACGGCGCGGAACTCTTCCCGGCGGTCTTTTCACCCACGCAGATCGAGACTCTCGAGAGTCTTCTAGGCGATCCGTTGCACGGCCGCCCTGGCGCGCGGCTTGAGCCGATCCCCGGGCTCGCCGAGGTGGTGCGCCCGGCCACGGAAATCGCCGCCGCTATCCTTGGTCCAGACACCCGCCCGGTCCGCGCCATGCTGTTCGACAAATCGCGGGACCGGAACTGGGCTTTAGGCTGGCATCAGGACCGCACCATTGCCGTTCGCGGGCGCCGCGAAGTCCCCAGTTTCTCCGACTGGACGGTCAAGCATGGCATCCACCACGTCGTCCCGGCCTTTGATATCCTCGCGCGCATGCTCACCGCCCGTATCCATCTCGATCCGGTGGGCCCCGACAACGCGCCGCTCATAGTAGCGCAGGGTTCGCACGGTTTCGGCCGGATCGACGAGGCGAAGATCGAAGCGATCGGCCATCGCCTGGGCCGCGACGCATGCTTCGCCGCGCGCGGCGATCTCTGGCTCTATCGAACCCCGATCCTCCACGCTTCGGCCCGCGCCGAACGCCCGGCCCGCCGCCGGGTTCTGCAATTGCTCTACAGCGCCGAGGATCTGCCCGGCGGTCTCGAATGGCTCGGGATCTAAGCTAGACGGGCGAGGTTCAATCCGCCCGGTAATCCGGGATCGGCTTCAGCACGCCATATTTCTCCTTCGCCGGCTTACCTTCCAGCGGCGGGTAGACCGTCTTCGTTTCCGGCATCTTCCGGTCCGGAAGCCGGTCGAGCAGGTCGCGCACCAAGGTCAGCCGGCCCCTTCTCTGGTCGTTGAAATCGACCAGAGCCCAAGGCGCCTTCTCCTTGTGCGTCGCCTTCAGCATCGCCTCGCGCGCCTTGGTGTAATCGCGATATTTCTTCCGAGCCTCGAGGTCGATCGGCGACAGCTTCCAGCGCTTCAGCGGATCCTCGAGCCGCTCGGCGAAGCGTTTCTCCTGCTCCGCCTGGTCGCAGCAGAGCCAATATTTGAACAGCAAGATGCCGTCGTCGACCAGTTGCCGCTCGAAGGCCGGCACTGCGTCGAGAAAGGCCTTCGCCTGATCCTCGGTGCAGAAGCCCATCACCCGTTCGACCCCCGCCCGGTTATACCAGCTGCGGTCGAACAGCACGATCTCGCCTTTCGCCGGCAGATGCGACACGTAGCGCTGGAAATACCATTGCTGCGTCTCGCGCTCGCTCGGCTTGGCCAGAGCGACCGTGCGGCACTGGCGCGGATTGAGCCGGTCGGCGACCGCCTGGATCGCCCCGCCCTTCCCGGCCGTGTCCCGCCCTTCGAAAATCACCAGCAATCTCTGCCCGGTCTCCGCCACCCAGCGGGCCATCTCGACCAGCTCGGCCTGCAGCGGCGCGAGCAACTTCTCATACTCCTTGCGCTTCAGCGACCCCATCAACGCGCCCCCACTTCCCCAAGCACCCGCATCGAAATGATCCGGTCCACGATCACCACCGCGCTGCTGCGCGGCGTCGCCGCCGCCCGCCGCCCGACGAACTCGACTGCGGCCGCCGCGGTCCCGCGCACCTGGTTGAAGGCGGTCCGGAAGGCGGGGTCGGGCTCGACTCCGTTCGCGAAGATCAGCCAATAATGGTCGCGCTCCGCATAATTCATATCCGGGATCGCGGTCTCGCCCCACAGGAAGTTCGACTGCTCGAACCCGCGCACCCAGATTCCGGTCAGCCGCTCCTGCCCCTGGAAATCGCAATTGGCCTCCTCGCCCGGCTCGATCGGCGCGACACAGGGCCCGGTCGGATGGACGACCGGCACCCGCGGCGGCGGCGGCGTGACCGGTCCGACCAGGATCCGGTTCTCGCCCGGCGGGCGGCCATTCCCCTGCCCGCACCCCGCCAGCGCGGCGACGAAGAGCAGAGTCCAGATTCTCGTCATGGCTTCGCGGCCTCCCACGCTCGGTTGCCGCCCTGCGGCCCCGCCCTTCTATACCGGCGCCGCGGACTCCTCCAGCGCATGCACCCGCGCCTTCGGCTGCATCGGAAAGGTGACTAGGCTGATTTCGACCAGCTCCACCGCCCGCAATTCGCGCGGATTGTCGCCAATCGCCTCCCGCACCCGGTAGCCGAAGCTCAGGCCCCGCACCGTCCCCTCTTTCAGCAACGCCGCCGCCTCGCGGCCCGCGGCGCCGTCCGACAGCCGCCCGATCACGCGCAGCCCGCGCCCGTCCTCCTGCAGATATTCCACCCGCCCGATCGGCCGCCCCGGCGCATGCTGCCAGAGGAGGGGCACGTTCCCGCCCCGCGCCAGCGAGGCCGCGAACGCGCCCGGCCGCACCACATCGCCGCCCCGGTCCGGCCGGTCGAACAAAGCCGCATAGCCCGCGAACCGCACGACATTGCGCCCCGGCGCAGGCCGGGGTCGAGGACTAGCGGCCACCGAGCCACCCCATCTTCACCGCCATGCCGGCGACCAGCAAGGCCAGCAGGATCCTGACCGTCCAGCCGACCACCGCCTTCCACGCGGAGCGTTTCGCGTCGCGCCAGGCGCGCAGCAATTCGCGCAGATCGTCCATGTCGCGCCGCGCATGCTCGTCCTTCAGCCCGAGCGCGGCCAGCGCCCGCTCCGCCCCGGCCCCGCTCGCCTCCTCGATCAGCGCGCGCAAAGTCACCATGTCCGCCCCCTGCCGCTCCGCCTGGGCGAGCAGCAGGGCCAGAGTCGCATTATGATCGGTCATGTTCTGGCTCCCGCCGCTTCGCCGGCCGGCGTCGGCGCGAAGCCGAGCATCTCGCGTTTCTCCGCGTCGGTCAGGAAGTCAGCGGCCTTCACCTGCCGCCAGAGCTTCTCGCGCTCCGAGGCGAGCGCGCCGATCCGGTCGAGATCGACCTCGACCCGCAGCCCCGGCCACCAGGCCGCGAGCGCGTCCGAAAGCCCGCGCAGGATCCGGTCTGCCATCGGCAGCACCGTCTGCCGCCACAGCGCCCGGTTCGCCTCGCGATAATTGGCATAGGTGACGTCGCTCGGCAGGCCGAGCAGCAAGGGCGGCACCCCGAACGCCAAAGCGATCTCCCGCGCCGCGCCGGCCTTCAGCGCGATGAAATCCATGTCCGCCGGGGTCAGGCTCATCGCCTGCCATTTCAGCCCGCCCTCGAGCAGCAAGGGCCGGCCAGCATTCTCGCTGCCGGAAAATTGCGCCTCCATCTCCGCGCGCAGCCGTTCATATTGCTCGCCCGACAGCGCCGCCCCGTCGCCCGGCTCGTAGACCAAAGCCCCCGACGGCCGCGCCGCATTGTCGAGCAGCGCCTTGTTCCACTTCGCCGCCGCATTGTGCACCGCTATCGCGCCCGCCGCCGCGCTCAGGCAGCCCAGGCCATAATGGTCGTCCAGCGGATGCGCGGCCTTCAGATGGACCAGCCCCGGTCGCCCGAGCCCGTCCTTCGCGGCGATCCGCGTTCGCGCACCCTGTCCCGAGCCTGACGAGGGGACCTTGTAGCAATAAGCGGCGGGCCAGCCGGCCCCGTCCGCCTCCACCGTCACCCGCTCGGGCCGCAGCGCGAACAGCTCCGCCGGCAGCCCCTCGGCATCCTGCAGCAGCTGCACATAGGCATTGCCGTGCAGCAGCAGATGCGTCGCGATCGTCTCCAGCAGCGCCGGCGTCAGCAAGACCGACGCGCCCGGCCGCACCTCGCTTGCGAAGACCGGCGCCCAGGCCACGCTCTCCGCCACCAGCCGCACGCAGCGCTGCGCCACCGGATTGTGCAGATACGCCTCCCGCACCTGCGCCTCATAGGAGCGCGGCCATGGCTCGGCCGCAAAGACATGCCGCCACCCCGCCAACAGAAACGGCCGCCCGGCTGCCCGGACGGCCTTGCGACCGAACCATTTCATGATCGTCTCCGTCAGAATTGCGGACTAGGCTCGACCAATGTCATTCGAGACCTGGTTCCGCATCATCTTCGCGCTCATCGCGATCGGCTTTGGCGAGCTTCCTTGTTGCCAACCTCATCACCGGGCGCAGCCGCGCCGGCGGACTCGTCGTCGAACGCCGATCCGAACCCGCCGCCTATTGGGGGTCGGTCGGAATGACGGCGGTCATGGCCACCGGCCTCGCGATCTCCGCCATCCAGCCTGCGGACGATTCCCGCCTGCCCATCCTCTTCCTCGGCGTCATTGGCGGCCAGCTTGTCGAGGCGCTCGTCTCCGGCACCGTGCAGATGCCGAAGGCTGCTTATGCCAGGTCGGACCGGCCGAAGTCTTATTGGCGCTGGGTCGCCTTCCATGCGGCCATCGTCATATTGCTGATCGCCGTCCTGATCGCGCAGCGGGCCGGATTCACAATCCTCTGACCGCTGGCCGCCGCACCTTTCCCAGCAGCAATTCCGCCAGCGCCCAGACCATCGCGTCCGCCCGGTCCGGGCTCCGTCCCGGCCCCTCATAGCTGTCCAGCGTGATCCCGCAGAGCTCGTCCTCCAGCTCCGGAAAGGCGCCGCAGAACTTCGCGCGTCCGGCTTCGAACTGCGCCAGCACCGGCTCCGCCCGCCGGCCCTTGCCGAACCGCGCCTTCACCGCCCGCACCGGCAGCGCCGCATCGACGCTCCTGAGCACGCTCGTCACCATCTCCCCGCCCTGGTTGGTCTCGACGACCACCCGGTCCGCACCCCACGCCGCCGCCGCCGCGACCACTTCTCGCGCCCAGCCCTCGGGCGAGAGCCCGCGGGCCGAGCGATCGTCGAGCACATAGCCGAGCCCGTCCGTGCCGAGCCCGCAAATCACGATCCCGCACGCATCCCCCTCCGCCGAGGTCGGCGGATCGACGCCGATCAGGATGCGCGCATAGGTGCCGGGCGCCGCCGCCCGGCACTGTTCGATCAGGGCCCGCGTCCACAGCGCGCCCTCGACATCGTCGATCAGCTCGCCGTCCAGCTCCTGCCGGCCGAACCGGGTGCCGCGATATTCCGCCTCCATCGCCGCGCGATAATCCGCGGGCGTCGCCAGATTGTCCGCCGTCCGCCCCCGCGCGACGACCACCTTGTCGTCGGTCACCAGCTTGCGCAGCAGCGGGATCGGCCGGGGCGTCGTCGTGACCAGCACCCGCGCCCTGTCACTGCGCCGCAACCCCAACATCAGATTGTCGAACGTCGCCTGCGGATGGCACCATTTGGCCAGCTCGTCGCACCATGCGAAATCATGGTCCGGCCCGCGCAGGCCGTCCGGATTGGCGCCCGAATAGACATGGGCCGTCGCGCCGCTGGCAAACTCCACCCGGCCGCGCGACGGAAAATAGAGGAAATCCTCCCCGGCCCGCGCCACCGCCATCAGCCCGCTCGAGCCCCGGATCATCACCCGCTCGACCTCGGCCGGCGTCGCCCCGACCAGCGCGAAGACCGCGTCCGGATGCTCCCGCGCCAGCGCACTCACCCATTCCGCCCCGGCCCGCGTCTTGCCGAAGCCGCGCCCGGCCAGCAGCAGCCACACGCGCCACTCGCCGTCCGGCGGCCGCTGCCCGTCATGCGCCCAGGCCGGCCAGGCCTCGATGAACGTCCTGAGTTGCGGCATCGTCAGCCGCCGCAGGAAAAAGAGATGCTCCTCCTCGTCGAAATCGTCCGCCAGGGCGTGAATCAGGGCAAGCAGTCGCTGCTCGACATTCATGCGCCGGCGCGGGTCGCCCGCCGCCGCTTCATCATGCCAAGCAGCTTCGCGCCCGCCGCGATCAGCTCCTCCCTGGTCGCGCGCTTCGGCCGCGGCCCGCCGCGCGGCCGACGGCCCTCCACCCGGTCGCGGTGATGCGCCAGCACCTTCATCGTGAACTCCGGATCGAGATTCTCGATCGGGGCCTCGGCAGGTTCGCCATCGTCGCGCGGCGGCGGCATCTTGCCCCGGGTCTCCGCATAGACCACGGCCTTGCTCTTCAGACGCACCAGGCTGTCCTCGAACGCCCGATCCATATCCGCCGCGAATTCGGGATCGGTGTCGCGCAGCGAATAGACCCCGCGGACATGCTTGCCCGCTGCGGCGGCCGAGCCCGTGATGTTCGCCGTCATCCGGTAATGGGTCAGGAATGTCCTGATGTCGCGCCGCGTCCAGCCATCCTTGCGCCGCTTGCGCACCTTCCGTTGTACCGGTCCCAGCGAGAGAAATTCCTCCCGTTCACCCTGCTCCTCGTCCATCCCGACCCTCCTCGCAGTCGGCCGAAACGGAAACGGGCCCCCGCAAGGGAGGCCCGCCTGTCCCGATCGAGGATCGGGGTCCGAATCAGCTACATTTGTCCAGCTTGTGATACTTGTACCGAATCAGCGTTGCGCTGTCAAGCTATTTTTTACCTGTTTGGTTATTATGCCGGGCACGGATATCGGCTATCGGGCCGCCTCCCTCAGTGCGCCGCGGGCGCCGCCGCCCCCTGGCAGACCCGCGTCATCACCGCCACCTGCACCGGATCGTTGCTGACCGGCTGCGGGTCGTCGTCGAACGAGGCGCCCGGTATCGCATGGTCGAAGCTGCCGTCCGCCTTGTAGAGGTCGATCGCGGTCATCGCCGCGGTGCGGGCGCGGCAGTTCATCTCATAGCCGATCACCGCCGTCTTGATGCCCTGCTCGTCCGGCTGTTCGCGCAGCGAGCGCATCCGGAAGGTCACCCGGTCGCCGGCCCGGGCGATGCTGGCGGGATCGACCGCGAAGGCGATGTCGCCGCGCGGCGTCCCCACAGTCTCCCATTGCGCGGTGCCCGGCGCGGGCAGGGACTGGACCAGCAGGGCGGCGGTCAGGAAAGCGAGACTCATCTTCTATGCTCCACAGGCTGAACGATCGGCCCCCGTTTCATACAGGTGTAGCGCCGGATATTGCCCGCGCCAATCGCGCTGCTGTTGGTCTCCTCGATCAGCTGGTCGCCATCGTAGAGGAACCAGCGATTTGCGCTGCCGTCATAATAACGGTGCAGCCGCTCGAGGCTGTCCGGCATCGTCTCGAGGAAGGTCGAGCCGTCCGACACCACGGTCAGCTGGTTGTCGCTGTTATAGCCGAAGCTGCGCGCCCCGCCGGTCAGCGAGCCCGCCGCCGGCACCGAATCCACATTGCCGTTGCCGTCATGCGTCACCCCCGCCCCGCCGATCGCGGTGACCTGGTTCAGGCCGTTCACGCTCGTCGTGACGTTCGCATTGGCGTGGCCGGTATAGGCATAGGCGTCGTTCGAGCGGGTCGTGCTCGCAATCTCCCCGGCCGGGTTGTAGCTGTAGTCGAAGGTGACGTCGCTGGCCGTGCCGTTCAGGCCCTGGACGAGCTGGCTCAGCCGCGACACATTGTCGTAGCTGTAGTTGGTCGTGCTGTTGTTGCCCCGGGTGAGCAAGGTGCGCCGGCCGCTGTCGTCATAAGCGTAAGTGCCGAGCACGCCCGCGCCCGAGGTCGCGCCATTCTCGCGGATCGCGCTGACCTCGCCGGTGACCAGATGGTCGTAGTCCACGTAAAAGCCGTCGGGCCAGGTCATCCGCGTCCGCCGCCCGGCCGCGTCATAGAGATAGCCGATCGTGCCGAAGGAGCTGGTCTCGCCGGTCAGCCGGCCGAGCGCGTCATAGCTGCGGCTGAACAGTTGGCGGGAACCCGGCGGTGTCCCGGACGCGAAGGAGCCGGCGACTAGGGCCGGCTCCCTCAAATTAGTGCACTGTCACCGTAATCCCGGTGACTTCTCCGGTAGGGCCTCTGACCTCGATTGTCGCACACTCACCTGTGGCGTCCGTAATATCAAGGGGGTCGTTCCTAGCGTATTCGCACAGATTGAGCTGATCCTCATACCCCACCGGATCGACCTGCGGAAACCGCCCCAGCGTCGGCGAGTACATGCGGGCCTTGTAATGATACAGGCCAAGCTCCGGCAGCCAGATCTGCCCGGTATACTGGAACCGCCCGCTATTGCCGCCGCCCGGCAGGCCATATTCGTCGTAGCGGTTGATCGCGAAGACGTAGGGTCCCCCGGCGGAGTCGGCCGTCGCGACGATCGAGCCCTGGCGGTCGGCGTAGAGCTGGAGGCGGGTGGCCCCGGACATGCCGGCGCCCAGATAGGAGAGGAGCGGCACGTCCGCCCCGGCGCCATGGACGTAGCGCGCCAGCATCGTGCCGGAGGCATCATATTCCGCGACCAGCGCGTCGCCATCGTAGAGGAACCTGGTGTCGGTCGTGGACGACGACACCCGGTAGAGCCGGCCAAGCGGATCGTAGACCAGCGCCACCCCGGTCGAGCGGCCGACCAGCCGGTTCTCGACATCGTACACATAGGTGGTCCCGTCCGAGCTCAGATTGCCGTTCGCGTCATAGGCGAGCCCCGCCCCGGCCCCGATTGTGTACTGGTTGAGCCCGTTGGTCGTTAGGCCTGCTGCCCCGACACATGCCCGGTATAGGCGTAGGCGTCGTTGTCGCGGGTCTGCGCGACGATCTGGCTCGCCGGATTCCAGGCATAGGTGAACGCGACCGGGGCGACGAGGCCGGTGACCGCGAGGCCGGTGAGCCGGTCCAGCGGATCGTGGCCGAACGTCACCGACGGCCCGCCGCGGGCCATCGTATCGAGCCGCCCCTCGGGGCCGTAGACCTGGTTGATGACCGGCAGCGAGCCATTCTCCAGGAACGACACCTGCCGGTCCAGCCCGTCATAGACATAGCCGAACTGCACAGCGTCCGGCCAGGTGAGCCGGATGCGGTCGCCGTCCCGGTCATATTGATAGGGGGCGGGAACTCAACAGTGTCCCGGACGCGAAAGAGCCGGCCACGCGCGCCGGCTCCCTCAAATTAGTGCACTGTCACCGTAATCGTCTGTCACCGTAATCGTAATCCCTATGGAGCAGAGCGCCGCGCGTGCCAAAGTCTCTCTCGTTCGGCTGCGGTCAATTCTAGCAAGCGCCCAAAGGTGATATTCGCGTCTTCGAGCTGCAGGATTTGCTCCGGAGAGTAAACGGGATTGCCGGACATGGGGACGGTCCTTACTCGGGCCCTGAAATAGTAGACCCGGCTGTTCAACGACGGCATTAGCTGATGAGTAGCCACGCTGGTGGACATGGTGGGCCCCGGGAAAGCGCGCTGCAACGTCCCGTCGCGGTCGACCATCTCGACAGCGCCGAGTTGCCGCAAGGTCGACGATGCCAAGCTTCGTCGGTCAAGCTGTACTAGGCATTTCCCGGAGATCGGATATGGTACCTGCTCCGCACTATCACGGGCCAAGACAAGAAGGGTGTTGAAAGCCCCCTCAGTGTCGAACCAGCAGGGACGAGCTACATAAGCCTCCTCCCCGACCGTGCGGATGGCCTCATCACCGTCCGCGCAGGCGACCAATGCCGACGCCAGCAAAGTGATTTTAAAATGGTTTCCGACTTTCGGCTTCGATAGCGTCATCAACCCACTCCGTGCAACCAGGTCCTGTAAATCCACAATAAACGGGCAGCCTATAGCCAAGGTAGTGGTGCCAATCGCGAGTTCCGCGATCGATCGATCCACCGGGCGTAACTCCTATAAGGTACTGCATCATCATCGGGCGCACTTCATTCTCTACCATGCCTCGTATATTTTGGTTTCGTTGAACGTGATGTTGCGTTTCGTGTCCCAAAGTCTCTCCGATCCGTCCACCAGACAGCGCGATCCGATGAAGGTCTAAAGTGATCGTTCCGCCGCCTTCCCGATTGTAGGAGCCTCGATCACCATTAAGGTTCCCGATCTGAATCGTAACTCCGCGGCCATTGTTTGGACCCAGCGTGGTCAGCACCTTGTCCAGGGCCCGCGCGATCTCGGGGGACCTGGCTATTCTACTTCCTGGCGCAGCGGAACGATAGAAATCGCGGGCGGCGGTTATCTCCCTGATGCCCTCGGCGGCGGCATCACAAGCCTCTTGTGTGTGGCACTGATGCCGCCCGCTCGGATCAATTCGATTTACAGGATCGTTCCCCACATAGGCATAGAGATTATACTGATCCGCATACCCGATCGGATCGACTTGCAAAAATCGGCCCAGAGATGGAGAGTACATCCGTCCCTTGTAATGATATATCCCTACCTCTGCAAGCCAGATCTGCCCGGTATACTGGAATCGCCCGCTATTGCCGGCGCCCGGCATGCCATATTCGTCATAGCGGTTGATCGCGAAGACGTAGGGTCCCCCGGCGGAGTCGGCCGTCGCGACGATCGAGCCCTGGCGGTCGGCGTAGAGCTGGAGCCGGGTGGCGCCGGACACGCCCGCGCCCAGATAGGACATGAGCGGCTCGTCCGTTCCCGCGCCGTGAACGTAGCGCGTCAGCATCGTGCCGGACGCGTCATATTCCGCGACCAGGGCGTCGCCATCGTAGAGGAACCTGGTGTCCGTCGTCGGCGACGCGACCTGGTAGAGCCGCCCCAGCGGATCGTAGACCAGCGTCACCCCGGTCGAGCGGCCGACCAGCCGGTTCTCCACGTCGTAGACATAGGTGGTCCCGTCCGAGGTCAGATTGCCGTTCGCGTCATAGGCGAGCCCCGCCCCGGCCCCGACGCTGTACTGGTTGAGCCCGTTGGTCGTGTAGGCCTGCTGCCCCGACACATGCCCGGTATAGGCGTAGGCGTCGTTGTCGCGGGTCTGCGCGACGATCTGGCTCGCCGGATTCCAGGCATAGGTGAACGCGACCGGGGCGACGAGGCCGGTGACCGCGAGGCCGGTGAGCCGGTCCAGCGGATCGTGGCCGAACGTCACCGACGGCCCGCCGCGGGCCATCGTATCGAGCCGCCCCTCGGGGCCGTAGACCTGGTTGATGACCGGCAGCGAGCCATTCTCCAGGAACGACACCTGCCGGTCCAGCCCGTCATAGACATAGCCGAACTGGACGCTGTCCGGCCAGGTGAGCCGGATGCGGTCGCCGTCCCGGTCATATTGAGAGGCGAGCGTGCGCGACGTGCCGCCCATGTTCGTGGTGCTGGACTTCAGCCGCCCGAACCCGTCCCAGGCATTGCTCACGCCCTCCCCCGACAGGCTGTCGAACCGCGCCTCGGTCTGCAGACCGCGCAAATCGTAGGCATAATATACGGCCCGGGTCTGGGCGGAGGTCAGTTCCTGCGGCGTGCCGATCCGCGCGGAGGCCTGGGTCGGGGTCTTCTGCGTCATCCGGTTCAGCGCGTCATAGGCGAAGGCGATGGTCGAGCCGTCGCGCTTCCTTAAGGAGGTGCGGTTGCCCTGGTCGTCATAGCCATAGCTCTCGTAGAGGCCGCCGCTGCAGGTGCTGCCGCTGACCGTGCCGCTGAGCGCGCCGGCGCTGGCCAGGGCCGTGGTCTGGCTCGCGTCATTATAGCCCGAGGGGCCCGTCGCCGAGGGCAGCATCCAGCAGGTCTGCCGGTCATGCCCGTCCCAGGCGAGCGCCGCCCTGTTGCCGTTGGCGTCGATGATCGTGGTGATCCGCCCGTTATCGTCATAGGCCCAGGTCGCTTCCGCGGCCTCGACGCCGGTGACGCCCACGCCCTCGCGCAGCTGCACCCGCTGGCCGGCGAGGTCGTAGGAGGACCGGGTGATCCGGTCCTGACCGCCGGTGCCCTGCGTGCAGGCCGCCGGGGGCGCGGCGAAGTCGGCGCTGTTCATCCGGACGGTCGTGCAGTCTGCGCGGCCGAAGCTGTCATAGCTATACTGGGTGACCGAGCGGATCGTGCCGCTGACCCCGCCTTCACGCAGCGTCTCGCGGGTCTTGCGGTCCATCGCGTCATATTGGGTCTCGAGCGTATGTGTCGGCGTAAAATCCGTCCCCCAGTCCAGGGGCGCCACCCCCTCGGATTTCCAGACCGACAGCGTGCCGGTTTCCACCCGGATCAGCCGTCCTGCATTGTCATAGGTGTTGCGGACCGCGAGGAACGGATTGCCGGTGCCGACCCCGTCGGGATCGGCCGAGATCGTCCCCGTCACCCGGCGCATCGTGTCGTAGCGCGTGGCCGAGGTGTAGGGCGAGGGGCTGGACTGCGCGGCGGCGGGCGCGGCGGCGCAGGCGATGGCGAGCGCGGCACCGGCGGCGCCGCATTTCAGGAGAGCGGAAAGGCGGGTCATGGCGAACCTCTTCTGGAAAGACGTCGGGGAGGGGGCGCCGGCGCGCAGGTGCGCGTCGTCCGGCGGCGCGGTGGCGGGGAGCGGCCTCACGGGCAGCTCGTCAGATTGGCGTTGGGGCTGGTCTGGCTGATCCGGTTGCCCTGCGCGTCGTAGGAGAAGCAGGTGCGCAGGGTGGTGGTGACCGGGGTTCCGGTCGTCGGATCGGGGTCGGTCGAGGTCACCGTCTGCCCGCGCAGCTGCAAATTGTTCCCGTGGCTGCTGTCGCCGGTGCCGTAATCATATTCGGTCCGCACCTCGTCGCCGGCGGCGGAGCAGGGTGCATAAGGGCTTGTCGTACTGGCCGCGCTAGTGCGGCAGGTGGAGCTGGATGTCCGCACCCAGACCGGGGTCGCCGCCTGGGCAAAGCCGCCGCCGCTCGCCGCGAGCCAGGCGTAACGCTGGGCGTAGCTGTGCCGGGTCTGCGGTCGCACGCCGTTCACCGCGGGCCCGGTCTCGGTCAGCACCCCGCCATGAGCATTATCGTAGGTGTAATCGGTGGCGTTGCCGTTGAAGTCGGTGACCGAGGTCGGCCTGTTGCAGGTCCGGCGCGTGGTCGAGGTGCAGCTTGCGGGGAAGGTCGCGGCAGCGGTCTGCGCGGCCAGGCCGGAGCCGGGGACCGCGTTTCGCGTCTGGCTGGTGATATTGCCGCGATCGTCATAGCCGTTGACGGTCGAATTGCCGAGCGGCCGGGTGACGCCGGTCAGCTCCCCCAGCTCCGCCCCCAATGAGGGAGGACCGGCCATATATTCGAGGCTGGTGGTCCGGTTAAGAGGATCGGTGATCGAGGAGGGCTGGTTGGCGGGCGCGCCGCTCGGCGTGCCGGAGGGCGTGACGGTCGTCGTGGCGGTGCCGTTGACCGTCATGGTCGTCCCGGCGCTGATCGTCCCTTCGCATTTGTCGTTCTTGGGCTCGCCCGAGCTGGGGAACAGATAGTCGTAGGCGTAGCTTTCCCCGGTCGCCGCCTGCTGGCCGGTGACATAGGCGCTCGCGCCATGCCAAGTCTGGGTGGCTTCGTCCCATTCCTCGCAGAGCGTGTAGTCGTTGTGGACCTGGCAGGAGGACTGGCCCGGCGGGGTGATGCAGTTCACCCGGGTCGGGCTGCCGAATGCGCCCGAGCCGTAATAGCCATAGGAGGTCGTCTGGCCGTTCGCGTCGGTCGCCCCGGTCAGCAGTGGCAGATACGGATTTCCGGAGGCCGCCGTGTAGGAATAGGTGACGCTCTGCGCACCGGACGGGCAGGTCGAGGTTGCGGTGACATATTGCCGGGCCATGTTGACCGCGCAGATCTTGCGGTCCCCCGACGAGGTCGGCGCGTCGAACAGCAGCGCATAGCCCCGGCTGCTGATCACGCTCTTCAGCCCGCCGGAATCATAGGTGAAATCGAGACGCGTGCCGTCGGGCAAGGTCCAGTCGGTGATGATCTGCGGCTGGCTGCCATCGGGGAAATTGATCACCGAGCCGTCGGAATCGGTGAAGATGTAATGGCCGTTGGCGGGGCTGGTGCCGGTATATTCGAGCGTGGCGCCGGTCGGTGAGACCGGCGTGTAGGTCCCCTGCGGCTGGCCGGTCGGGACGATGGGCGGCCCCCCGGAAAAGTGGCTCCCGCCGAGGAAGCCGACCGAGCGACTGCCGACGCTGACATTGTAGACATAAGGCTGCCGCTGCCCGGTGAGCGGGCTGCCCGGATCCATCTTCACCGCCTCGAGGCTGATCCGCCCGGTCCAGTTGTGAATCCAGCCGATGCTGCCCAGCGAATTGTAGCCGACATTGCTGATATAAGTGCGCTCCAGCGTCAGCCCGGCCGGGAAGTCCCCGCCGATCGAGAGGTCGCGCACATGGTGGGTGAAATTGCCGCTCATATAGCTCACCCCGCCGGGGCTGGTCGCATCCTGCCGGGGCGGGATCGACAGGCCCTGGCCCGAGGCCGTCGTGGTCAAGGCGGTGGAAGCGAGCAAGGCGCAGGACAGCGCGCCCGCGCGAAGCAGGGTGGTGTTCATTGATGGTTCTCCGATTGGAAAGTTTGGGTTCGTCCGGCCGGCCGGGGTGGCGGCCCGCTACGGCGCCCCGGTCACGTTCTTCAGCGTGCGGTTGTCGGCCTTGTCGTAGCTGTAATTGGTGACGACGTTGCCGTTGACGCTGCCATTATGCTGCACGCGGACCAGCCGGCCGCGCGCGTCATAGCTGTAGCTCAGCGTCTCCGACGCATTGGCGGCGGCGACCGCGGCGAGCGCGGTCAGGCCGATGCCGGCGGCGGCGAGGATTTCGGTCTTCTTCATCGGGCGTTTCCTTCCATTGGGGCCCCGCCGGGCCAAGGGGGTAACCCGGCGGGGCGGCGGCGACTCAGGGAGCGAGTCGCTGCCATGAACGAAAGAAGAACATTTCAAATCCTACAACGCAAGCGATTTGAACCATTTCGGTGAAAAACAGATTTTGGAATGAGCCGTTCCTCGCCGCGGACGGCATCCTGTGCCGCGCCTCCCCCGCGATCGGGACTCAATCTGGCGACGGATTTGAGATCGGAAACAACAGAGTCATCCCGGCGAAGGCCGGGACCCATGAGCACTGCGCCCGGAAGGATGCTCCCGGGGCATGATCGGTTCTGGTCCTAACCCTGGCGCCGTCCCCGCGCGCACAGCCAGTCGCGGACCCGCGCGTTCGGCGAGGTCGGGCCGATCGGCACGTCCCTGAGCTGGTCCGCGCGGCTCTGCAGCGTGCCGAGGAACCGCCCGCGCGCATCGTAAATGTCGCTCGCCTCGGAACGGATCGTGCTCGCCCGGCAGTCGTAGAGATAGCGCATCACGCCCGTCGCCGGCGCCCCCGGCTGTGGCCGGGTGAAGCGCAGCCGTACGAACGCGCGCACCCGCGTCCCCTCCCGCACCACGCTCTGCGGGTCCACCGCATATTCGGCCTGCGCGTTGCGCCCGACCACGTGCCAGCGCGGCAGGCCCGGCGCCGGCAGCAGCTGGAAGGCGATGGCGAGCAGCAGCGGCGTCATTGCCCCTGCCGCTGGCAGACGACGGCGCGGACGGCCGCATTGGGGCTGTCCGGGCGGATCGGCTCGGCCTGCCGCCGGGCGGCGGGCGCGATCGCGTTGAACAGCAGCCGCCCTTCCGCATCATAGCCCCTGGCGTCGAGCGCGGTCGCGGTGCCGGCGGCGCAGTCGATCTCGGTCGTGCCGGTGACCGTCCTGATCCCGTCCGGGCCCGCAGTCCGGACAATGCCCCGGGTGCGCACGCGAACGCGCCCGCTTTCGCTGCGGACGCTGGCCGGATCGAACGCGGTGTCGATGCCGGCATGCGTGCCGAGGCTCTGCCAGGCGGGCTCGGGCGCGGCTGCGGTTTGCGCGGCGGCCGCCGCCTGCAGAAGGAAGGCAAGAAACAGGCTCATAACAAAGCCACCAAAGCGAAGCCGCCGACGATCGCGGCGAGCAGCAGCCAGCCGACCAGCGCCAGCCGTTTCTCGATAAATGCCTGCACCGGCTCGCCCCAGCGCTTCAGCAGCCAGGCGAGCAGGAAGAAGCGGGCGCCCCTGGTGATGATCGCGCAGAGCAGGAACAGGGGGAAATTGAACGCCGCGAAACCGCTGGCGATCGTGACCAGCTTGAACGGGATCGGGGTGAAGCCCTTCAGCAGGATGATTGCCGCCCCGTATGTGGCGAAGAAATGGCGGAACTCCTCGATCCCCTGCTGCATGCCATAGAGGCGGATCAGCCACTGGCCGAGGCTGTCGTAGAGGAAATAGCCGATTCCATAGCCGAGGCACCCGCCCAGCACCGAGGTCACCGTGCACACTGTCGCGATCCACCAGGCTTGGTCGCGCCGCGCCAGCACCATCGGCACGACCATCACATCCGGCGGTATGGGGAAGAAGCTGGACTCGGCGAAGGAGACCACGCCCATGTAGCGGACCGCGTGGCGGTGCCCCGCCATGCGCAGGGTCCAGTCGTAAAGTTTGCGGAACATGGGGTGAGACGGGATCCCGGTCGTGGAATGTCAGGGGGGACATAGCCGGGTGCGGGGTCCGCACTCAAGGGCGGAGGCGCCTTGAGGCGGACCCCGTTTCGGGCCGGTCCTAGATGTAGCGGAGCAGCACCAGGATGACGACGATGACGAGGATCGTGCCGAGCAGGCCCGACGGCCCGTAGCCCCAGTTGCGGCTATGGCCCCAGGTCGGCAGCGAGCCGACCAGGAACAGCACGAGCAGGATGATCAGGATAGTACCGAGCATGGCATCCTCCCTTGATGTAGCAGCGTAACGATGCCGCCCGCCAAAGGGTTCAATCGCCTGCCTCATTCATCGCTCTCCAACGGGGTTGACTTTCATTCAGTTTCACATAAATGATTCAACTCTAATTGAATAAGAGGATCCAGATGCTCGACGCCATTCCCTTCGAGATGCCGAACAACATCCCCTTCGTGGTCATGGAGGCGCAGGTGGGCGCCAATCGACAGCCGGCCCGCGTGCTACTCGATACCGGCAATGGCGCGCCCTACGATATCTTGATCAGCCCGGGTCTTGCCGCGCGGGCCGGCGTGGTCGCCGACGGGGCGACGGCGCAACGGGCCCGCGGAGCGATTGGCGATGCTGCCGTGTCGATCCGCCCCGCCAGCCTTGGTGGCCTCACGCTCGGGCCGGTCCGCCTTTCACGGGCCAGCGCCGGCGTCTCGACCCTGCTGGAGGCAGTAAGCCGGCAGCTCGGTACGCCGGTCGACGCCATTGTCGGCCATCGCTTCGTCGACGGGCGGACCGTCGCGATCGACTATCGCCACCGGACTGTCGACTTTGCCGCCCGCCGCGGGCCCGACAGCCGCGCGGTCGCGTTCACGATAGCGCCCGCGCAGCCGCTGACCTTGGTCCAGGTGACGGTGAACGGCCATGGCCCCTTTCTGATGGCGCTCGACACCGGTGCCAGCACGACTCTGCTCTCCCCTGCCCTCGCCCGGGCGGTCGGCGTCGACGCGACGCGGACGGTTCAGCTCGGCGGCGCCGGTGGCACCACGGCGGGCGGCGCTCGAATTGGCCGGGCGCAAATCCGGTTCGGCGGGCTCTCGCGCGACGGCCAGACCGTCGCGGTCGCGGATGTGCTCGGCCCGATCCGCCAGGCCGCCGGGACTCCGATCGAGGGGGTGCTCGGCGCGGACATGTTCAGATCTGGCCGGATCACCATCGATTATGGCAGCAACAGACTCTGGTTCGAAGAGAGCGGCACGCAGGGATGAGCGACGGCGATACGACCACGGACGGCGAGGGGGCGTCTGACACCTTCCTGGTGGAGACGCCCGAGCAGTTGAAGGCGCTCACCGAGCCGCTGCGTCAGGCCCTGCTTGAGCAATTCTGCCGCCCGGCGACGATCAAGCAGGCGGCGGCGAAGCTCGGCGTTCCCGTCACCCGCCTCTACCACCATGTCGACCAGTTGCTCGCGGCCGGGCTGATCCGTGTCGCCCGCGAGGAGAAGAGGAGGGCGGTCAGCGAACGTTTTTTCAAGGCGGTCGCGCGGCGCTTCGCGGTCAGCCCCTCGGCCTTCGGCGCCGACGGCGATCGGGCCGGCGAGCGCGGCCGCATCGCCCGCGAATATCTTGAGGAGCTGCTCGGTGCCGGCGACGACGGCGAAGGCGCCTTCCGCCTGCTGCGCGCCAAGGCCCGTCTTACCGACGAGGGCCGCGCCCGGTTGGAAAGCGAGATTGGCCGGCTCCTCCGGGAGCTCACTGATCCGGACGCGCCGCTGATCGATCTGATGATGATCGGGATGCGGCAGGGTCGCCGGCCCTAGCCGCAGTTCATGTTCACCAGCGCCTGCCGAAGCTCCGCGGCCTCCTGTTCCAGCGGCTCCGCCTCTTCGCGGGCGCGGTCGATCTGCTCCCGCAATTGCTGCATGATCCATTGCGGGCTGGACCCGTATGGCACCTCGATGCCGAAGCGACGGACGCTGTCGACATAGGCGTCCGCGCTGCCCTGCTCCTTGCCACTCCCTCCGATATCGGCGGCGATCCGGCTATGGGTCGCTTCCATCTCGCGCAGGCGCGGCGCGATCTGGTTGAGCCGGGCCTCGGCGTTGGCGAGCCGGTTGCGCGCGTCGCGGCAGTCGCGCGTATTCTGCATATGCTGTCGGGTGCCGCGCCCGCGCTGCGGCGGATCCGCACTCGGGCCGGTGTCGCTGTCGGTCACCCCGGTGACGAAGCCCTCGCCGCGCGACTGGCTCGGGTCGGTGCCGCGACCGCGGCCGGCCGGATCGGCGCCCGGGCCGCTGTCGCTATCGGTGACGCCGGTGCCGCCGCCCCGGCCATGGCCCGACGGATCGCTCGGATCGTGATCGGTGACCTGAACGGCAAGGGCCCTCCCCGCGATCAGGTTCATCGGCCCGCCGAGGATCAGCGAACCGCCGGCCACGCGGGCCAGAAACGATCGGCGTGTCGTCTTGCGCTGCGTCATCCGTCCCCTCCTCCGGATGCGAAGCCACGACGCTCTGCCTGTTCGTCGAGTCGCGCAAGCGCTTTTCAGCCAGGCTCAGGGCGCCAGGCCGGGCTCCGTATTGATTTCGCCCGCCAGCTGCGGCTCATCCTCCCCGTGGGGCAGGGCCGCTTCGTGCAGCGGCAGCGGGGGGCCGATCCAGATGGCATCCTCCAGATGGTCGCGGCGCTGATTGGCCGTATTGGGATGGATCAGGACCGAAAGCCCCTCATGGTTGAGCATCAGCCAGGGGACGAGGGTCGCGAACAGGTCGGTCGGGAAGGCGATCTGGAACATCGGCCGGTCGTGCGGGCCGACCTTCTTCTCCCACCAGGTGCCGAGCCGCACCGCGAAGCGCTCCGCCACGGCCTCCCGGATCCGCCGCGCGGCATCCTCCTGGCCGGGTCCGAAATAGACATGGGCATGGTAGGAAGCGATCTCGGCGACGGGACGGACCATCAGGCGGCGGTCCGCTCCAGGAAGCGGGTCTCCTGCTCGATCATCGGCGCGAAGCTCGGCCGGGCGAGGATCCGCTCGACCCAGGCGATCGTCTTCGGGTGCCGGGCCGGATCGAGGACGACGTTGAGATGCCGCAAATTGGCGAACGGACTGGCGACCGAAATGTCGGCCAGCGTGAGCCGGTCCTCGACCAGATAGCCGCTCTCCGGAATCGCCTTCTCCAGATAGTCGAGCAAAGGCGGCAATTCCTCGCACTCGGCCTTGCGCGCGACCTCTTCATCCCCCGGCACGCCGAGAAAGCGCGGCCCGACGATCCGGTTGAAGAACATCTTCCCGCCGCACGCAAACAGGATCGTGTCCGAATATTCGTCGAACCAGATGGTGCGGGCCCGCGCGCGCGGTTCGGTCGGGATCAGGTTCGGCTCGGGCCTGATCGCGTCAAGATAGGCGACGATCGCGCTGGAATCGGAAATGGCGAAATCGCCGTCGCGAAAGCCCGGCATCTTGCCGAACGGGCTTGCCTCGCGGAACTCGGGGTCGGCGCTACCGGGTGCGACCGGCTTCAGCTCGAGTTCGATCCCTTTCTCCGTCGCAAAGGCGACGACCTTGCGTACGAACGGCGACAGCGACGATCCATAGACGATCATGACGGCGACTCCCGAGACTCGTTTCGATCCGGAACCTATTTAGCGCCGCTTCACGACGCCGGACAGTCCACGAAAATGCGTCATGCCGTGACCTTGCCCGCCCTCGGCGCCCGCCGCATCGGCTGGAGCTTCACATAGGTCAGGCTCCGCCACAGCCATTCGACCGGACCGAATTTGAAATAGCGCAGCCAGAGCGGGCTGAAGACCAGCTGGAAGGCCCAGATCGCGAAGACGACATAATAAAGCTGGTGCCGCTCCAGCTGCCCGTATTTGCCCATCAGGATGAACAGCACGAGGCAGATGGCCGAGTGCATCAGATAGTTGGTGATCGCCATCCGGCCGACCGCCGCGAACGCGCGCCGCACCGGCCTAAGCACGCCGCTGCGCACGAACAGCAGCAGCGCGCCGAGATGGCCGATCGTCATGCCGAGCCGCCCCAGGTCGTAGGTCGTCGTCACTTCGGTGAAGGCGAGCGCGCTGAAGCCGTTGTCGATGATGTGCCTGGTCTCCCACGCATTGGTGGCGAGCCCGATCGCATAGCCGCCAACCACCATCGCGACATAGAGCCGGGTCCGCCGCTCCAGCGTCAGCACCCCGAGCCTGAACAGCCCCATGCCGATCAGCATCATCCCGAAAATATCAAAGAAATACCGGTAGAGCCCATAGGTCTGGAAGATCACGTTGATGTGGGCGATGTGGGCCAGCGCCGGGAAATAGCCGCTGGTATGCGCCTGGATCGCCTCGGCGATGCTTTCCGGGCTCGACTTGTAATTGCCGCGCTGTTGCTCCCAGGCCGCGATGGCCGCCTGCTGCTCCGCCGTCAGCTCGGCGCCGGCGTCCCGGGCCTGGGCCGCGGCCGGATAGGGGCCATAGGCGGCGATCGCGTTTCGGCTCTCGCAGAAGCTCCAGACCGCGCCGGCGAGCAAGGCGGCGATCCCGATTACCATCAGCCATTTCCCCGTCAGCTTCCGGAACGGGAACAGGAACAGGGCGATGATCCCGTAGGAGTAGAGGATGTCGCCATGCCAGAGCAGGACGAAGGCGTTGATCATGCCGAAGCCCACCAGCCACAGGTTGCGGCGCACGTAGATGTCGGCGGTGTCGGTCCGCCCCTGCGCCTCGAGCCGCGAGGTGAACAGGATCACGCTGGCGCCGAACAGCATCGAGAACAGCCCGCGCTGCGTCCCCTCGAAGCCGATCTCGGTGATGATCCAGGTAACGAGGTTGATCCCCGTCGCGCCGCCCGAATTCTGCGGATTGGTGTAGGCGTCCGGCAGCCCGAAGCCGGTGATGTTCATCAGGAGGATGCCGCAGAGCGCGACTCCGCGCACGAAATCCAACGCCTCGATCCGCTGCGCGGCTGGTGCCGCCGGCGCGGGGTGCGGCACTGTGCTGCCGGGCAGAATGACGGTCTTCTCTTCCCCCGCTGCGACGCTTGCCATGGCTCGCCCCCCTGCCCTCTCAATCGCGCCAAACGGGCCGTTGCGCAAGCGTTCCGAAAATGGCTGAGTTCCGCCAAAGGTCACACAAAAGTCAGGCCAACGCGCGAACATCGAACAGCGTCGCTCAATGAAGCCGGTAATGATCGGCCAGCCGGTCGAGCGCGATGGTAAGAACAATGCGCCCCGCCCGGGCCGGCCAGCCGAGCGCCCGCTCCGCTTCCCGCATCCCCTCCCCGGCGCAGACCACTCGCCAGAGCACGTCCGCCAGCCCGTCGCCGACGGCCGAAACCGCTGCCTCGAAGCGGCGCTTCGCGGCAAGCTGGACCAAGGTTGGTGCCGCCGGGTCGGGCACGGCACGGGCGGACCGGCCCGGCGGAGGCGCGTCCCAGCGCATGGTCACACTCGGCGCGAGCGACGCCCGTTCCCAATCGCCGCGGAGCGTCTCGCCGGCCGCGAACTGGCGGTCGCTTACCAGACCCCGCGCCTTCAGCCATCCCAGCGGTGATTCGGCGAGGTTGACCGTCACCGAGCGGGCCGCACGCGCGCCCCGCCGCGGCGTCCGCTCCTGTCCGTCGCGCGGCAGGGGCCGCTCCGCCAGCAATCTGTTCTTTCCCATAGGCCGCGACTCCATCCCCGAAACCCCTTGCCATCTGGATAAAAGTGTAGGAAAGAAATAACCGATCCGGTTTGGAGGTAATTCTCATGATCACCCGCATCCGCGAGGTGCGCCGCGCGAAGAAGCTCACCCTGCAGGACGTCGCCGATCGCTGCGAGCCGCCGACCACGCCGCAGACGGTCGGCCGGCTGGAGACGGGCACGCGCACCGTCTCGGTCGGCTGGCTGAACCGGATCGCAAAGGCGCTCGGCGTCGAGGCGGGCGACCTGGTGACGCTCCCGGAGCGCGAGGACATTCCGGTCGCCGCCATCCTCGACCATGACGGCGCGCATGCGCCCCGCCGCGAGGGCGTCCTGCTGCCGCCGCGCTCCACGCCCGACATCGTCGCGATGACGGTCAGCGCGGGAGTCGGCGATTATCGCAGCGGCGACGAACTCTGGCTCAGCCGGATCGCGCCCGAGGATTATGCCGGTGCGCTGAACCGCGACCTGCTCGTCCCGCGCCCGGCCGGCCGCTACGTGTTCGGGCGCCTGATCGGCCGCGAGGGCTCGCGCATCCAGATCCTGCCGCTCGGCACCGGCGGCAAGCAGCAGGTCTTTGACGATCCGCCCTGGGCGGCGGTGGCGGTCAGGCTGATCAGGAGCCTCTGACGCTCAGAGGTGCCGGGTTTCGGCGGGCTCGTTCCACCAATTGTCGTGCCGGCCGTCCATATAGCGCACCGGCGCCTCGGCGAGTTCCGCGGGCGTGACGTCGTCCAGCGTCGCCACATAGACCGAGACATAGTCGCCGCCGACCTCCTTCACATAGCCGTGCCCGTAGACCGGGACCCCGCAATTCCTGCAGAAGCGGTGATGGCCCTGCAGCGAGCCGAACTGATAGTCGCCGAGCTGCTCCTCGCCCGACAGCAGGCGGAAATCGGCGGGGGTGATGCCGGCGCCCCACATCCTCTTCTTCCAGCAGATCGAGCAATTGCACTTGCCGGTACCCTGATCGAGATCGATGTCCGCCTCATAGGTCACGGCGCGGCAATGACAGCTGCCATGATAGGTCCGCTTCGCCATCGTCTCTCTCCCCGGCCTGATGAGCAGACCGCCATGTCCCCGGACACGACTCTGCGGTGCGAGGTACCGCATCGCTGCTCATGGTGGGCGCTGACGGGCTCGAACCGCCGACCCTCTCGGTGTAAACGAGACGCTCTACCAGCTGAGCTAAGCGCCCGACGGCCCTGCCCTGCCATCAACCAGGTGGCGGAGCAAGCTCACAGCGTCTCTGTAGCGAGGTGCCGCGCCCGGCGGAGCCAGCCCAGCAGCGCCCGCGCAGTCGCGTCGGACAGTTCGACATAGGCGCGCCGGCGATCCGCCCGATCGGCGACGCGGACCAGCAGGCTCCGCTCGGTCAGCACCGAGATCCAGCGAAGCGCCGTGGTCGTCGGCACGGCAGCAGCGACGCAAAGGCTGGACACGGTCACCGGCTTCCGCTCCAGCCGCGCCGCCATCAGATCGAGCAGGATGTCCCACGCCGGGTCGGCGAACAGGCCAGGGGGGAAATGCTCGTCGCGAAGCCGCCGCGCGCGGAGCATCGCGCGGATGAAATGGAGGTCGTCCGGACCGGCCGGGTCCGGCGCATAGTCCGGCGGCCGCTGCAGGACCCGGGCGCCTCCCTCATCACGAACCCGCGATGCACGCGGCGCGCCGGCGCGTACGATGGCGGCAAGCCGCTCGTCCTCATCCGCCCCGCAGAGATGCTCGATCCCGGCATGGCCGGCCGAAGCGGAGACAAGATCGATCAGTCCGACGGGCGCCGAGACCACGCCGCGCCGCGCTCCGCGCTCGGCCTCCTGCCGGAGCCAGTCGAGCAGCGGGACCGCGGCCTCGCCCGACGCTTCTTCCTCGAGCTCGACCAGGACCAGGACACCCGGCAGGGCCTCCGGGAACGGTCCGGCGCTCCCCTCGACCGGCAGCGCGGCGACGATCCGGCACCCGGCCGCCGTCGCCGTCCGCCGCATCCGCGCCATCGCCATTTCGGTATCGCCGAAGACACAGGCGCAAGGATCGTTGCGATAGTCGACCATCCGGGCATCATGCCCGAACTCGATCGCTGCCGCCAGTTAAACGCTGCTCAGGAAAAGGTCTTGCTAAGTCCTTCTTCGTCGGCGGTCAGTTGCTGGACCGCAGTTGCAGCCGCGCCGCCATATAATGCATAACCGATCGCGCCCGTCACGGCAGTCAACACCCAGCCGATGATGATTTTCGCGTCGATCTCGCCGGCCATAAGTCTCTGATAGGGAATAACCGACGCTTCCTGAGCTTCTAACGAGCCAAAACCATGCTGGAAGACGGCGGAAAGATACTCCGACTGGGTTACCGCCAGGTTGGCAATCCCGATGGCCAGCAGGATCAGGAAGATGATCAGAAAGGTGCTGAACAGGACCCAGAAACGCCCCTTGGTCAGCCTCCAGCCCTCGCCAATGGCAAAGGCCTGCTCCTTCAGAGTGAGCGGAAAGGTCAGCGAAACTCTGGTCGCGAACCAGGCGCCAACGACGCAGGCGACCACCAGCAGCACCACCGTCGCCGCGAGGGCCCCGGCGGCGGCGAGGAACAGGCCCATGAAAAGGCCGCCGACCAGCGTCCCGACCGCGAAAATCAACAGGTACAGCAGGATCAGCAGGAACAGCCGCACCTCGTCCATGCCGAGCCTGAGCCAGCCGGGGCCGCCTTCGTCCGGGCGGATGATGGCGCGCTGCACAGCTGCGTAGAGGAAGGTGCTGACAACAATCCCGCCGAGCGTCACCAGAAGCGACTTCAGGCTGGAGGAGAGCTGCACTGATTCCATGGACTCGCCGCTCATCAGGGCATCGATATTGCCCTGGATGATCACGACCATGGCGTAGCTCGACGCGATCGTCGCGACCAGCTGGATAGCCGTCCAGATCAACATGGCACCGGGCCGCTCCCGGATCAGCCGGAAGCCGCCTTCCATCAACGAACTGATCGTCACTTCAACTCCTCACTGCATCCCTTCCCGCAGCCACTCAGTGGCCGAGGGATTTGACGATCTCCTCGACCATCTTCTTGGCGTCGGCAAGGAGCATCATCGTGTTGTCCCGGTAGAAGAGCTCGTTGTCGACGCCGGCATAGCCGACGCCGCCCATCGAGCGCTTCACGAATAAAACGGTCTTCGCCTTCTCCACGTCGAGCACCGGCATGCCGTAAATGGGCGAGCTCTTGTCCGTCTTCGCGGCCGGGTTGGTGACGTCGTTGGCGCCGATCACGAAGGCGACGTCGGCGCGGCTGAACTCGGCGTTGATATCCTCGAGCTCGAACACCTCGTCATAGGGCACGTTCGCCTCGGCGAGCAGCACGTTCATATGGCCGGGCATGCGGCCGGCGACCGGGTGGATCGCATATTTGACCTCGACGCCCTCCGCCTTCAAGAGGTCCGCCATCTCGCGGACCGCATGCTGGGCCTGGGCGACGGCCATGCCGTAGCCGGGGGCGATGATGACCAGCTCCGCCTGTTTCATCAGGAAGGCCGCGTCCTCGGCCGAGCCGCGCTTCCACGGCCGGTCGCTCGCCGCCGCGGCACCGGCCGCCACCGCCTCGCCGCCGAACCCGCCGGAGATGACGGAGAGGAAGCTCCGGTTCATCGCCCGGCACATGATGTAGGAGAGGATCGCGCCCGAGCTGCCGACCAAAGCGCCGGTGATGATCATCGCGCTGTTGTGCAGGGTGAAGCCCATCGCCGCCGCGGCCCAGCCCGAATAGGAATTGAGCATCGAGACGACGACCGGCATGTCCGCGCCGCCGATCGGGATGATCAGCAGGAAGCCGATCGCGAAGCTGAGGCCGGCGATCGTCCAGAAGATCGACTGGCTCTGGTCCTGCGTGAAATAGCCGACGAGGCCGAGGATGCCGAGCAGGGTGCCGAGGTTGATCACATGGCGGAGCGGCAGGATGATCGGCTTGCCCGACATGTTGCCGTTGAGCTTCAGGAAGGCGATCACCGAGCCGGAGAAGGTGATCGCGCCGATCGCGACGCCGAGCCCCATCTCGATCCGGCTGTTGATGTGGATGAGCCCGTCCGGCTCGGCGATGCCGAAGGCGAGCGGGTTCAGGAAGGCGGCCGCGCCGACCAGCACCGCGGCCATGCCGACGAGGCTGTGAAAGGCCGCGACCAGCTGCGGCATCTGGGTCATCGCGATCTTGCGCGCGGTAACGAGGCCGATCACCGCGCCGACGGCGATCGCGCCCAGGATCTGCCCGGCAACCGCCCAGTCGATATTATCCGTCATGCCGGCGCCCGGCCCGCCGGGCAGGAACGGCCGGTAGTGGACCAGGGTCGTCACCAGCGCGAGCGCCATGCCGAACATGCCGAAGCGGTTGCCCCGGCGCGAGCTTACCGGGCTGGAGAGTCCCCGCAGCGCCAGAATGAAGCAGACGCCCGCGACCAGGTAAGCGAGCAGCACCCAGGCGGGCGTGGCTACTACTGCCTCGGGCAAGGTCATCTGTCCCCCCTGAACGGCCACCTCAGCGCTCCTTCTTCTTGTACATGGCGAGCATGCGCTGCGTGACCGCGAAGCCGCCGAAGATGTTGACGCTGGCCATCGCCACCGCCGCGAGGCCCAGCCATTTCGCCAGCGGTGCCCCGGTCGCGGCGCCAGCGATCAGCGCGCCGACGATGATCACCGACGAGATGGCGTTGGTCACCGCCATCAGCGGCGTGTGCAGCGCCGGCGTCACCGACCAGACCACGAAATAGCCGACGAAACAGGCCAGCACGAAAATCGACAGGATCGAAATGAAGTCCATCAGCTGTCCCCCTCGGCCTGCAGCCGGAAGCGTGTCTCCAGAAGTCTGAGCATGCGCGTGTAGCGCAGCCGCCATTGCGGATCGTAGACATCGCCGCAGGCCACGCGCGGGGCGTAGATGCCGCGCGCCTCATCGAGCTTGTCGGCGCCGTAGCGGCCGACCAGCACCCGCGTCACCGCCTCCTGCCGCGCCGAGAAATCCCGTTCCCAGTCGGCGCGGATGCGGGTCGGGTCGCGGCCGAAGCAATAGGCCTCCTGGTCGATCGCCGCGCGGGCGAAGACCTGCAGCGCGCCGTAGGCGGACAAATCGTTCGACCGGCTCCAGCCGGTCCCCGGCGCGGTCGAGCAGGCGCCGAGCGCCGCGCAGAGGAGCAAGGCGGGCACGCGCGTCATGGCCGATACTCCGCAATCCGCCCCGCCAGCGTGTCCAGCGACCGGCTGTAGGCCGTCAGCGCCGCCTGGCGCGGCGCCTCGCCCGCCCCGCAACGCGCGGCCGGACTCACCCGGCTCACTGCCGCCGCATCATTCACGCCGAGCCAAATCGCGTGGCCCGCCCCGGTCTGCACCGCCAGCCGCGTCAATTCCCCGTAACGCGCCGCCTCGCCAGCTGGCGCGCCGCCGGCCGGACAGGAATCAAGCAACTCGCGCGCGAGGAGCGCAAGATAGGCGGCCCGGCGCACCGGCTCCTCTTTCGAATTTCTCGGCTCGGGCCGGCGCTCGCAGCCGGGCGCAAGCAGAATCGCCGCCGACAGCATGCCCGCCGTCGCCGCCGCGCCTTTCATCCCTTCAGCCGTTCGCTGACGACTTCTCCACCTTTGGTAAGCCGCACGCCGACGACGATCTCGTCGTCGTCCGGGAAAACGGGAGCCTTCTTCTCCGCGTCCCAGAAGGCGGAGAGGAAGTTGAAGATGTTCCTGGAGAAGAGCGCCGAGGTGTCGGCGGCGAGCCGGCTCGGCACGTTCCTGTGACCGACGATCTTGACGCCGTGCTTGACCACGACTTCGCCCGCGACCGCGCCCTCGACATTGCCGCCCTGCTCGACGGCAAGGTCGACGATCACGCTGCCCGGCTTCATCGTCGCCAGCTGCGCGTCGGAGATCAGGCGCGGCGCCGGCCGGCCCGGGATGAGCGCAGTCGTGATCACGATGTCCTGCTTGGCGATATGGCTGGAGACGAGCTCGGCCTGCGCCGCCTTATACTCGTCCGACATCTCGGTCGCGTAGCCGCCGGCACCCTCGCCCTCGATCCCCTCCACATTCTCGACGAAGATCGCCTTCGCGCCGAGCGACTGGATCTGCTCCTTCGTCGCGGAACGGACGTCGGTGGCGGAGACTTGCGCCCCGAGGCGCCGCGCGGTCGCGATCGCCTGCAGGCCGGCAACGCCGACGCCCATCACGAACAATTTGGCGGCGGACACGGTGCCGGCCGCGGTCATCATCATCGGGAAGGCGCGGCCATATTCGCCCGCCGCGTCCAGCACCGCCTTGTAGCCGGCGAGGTTCGCCTGGCTGGAGAGGATGTCCATGCTCTGCGCGCGGGTGATGCGCGGCACGAACTCCATCGCCAGCGCCTCGATCCCGGCTTTGGCATAATCGTCGACCCGGTCGCGCCTGCCGAACGGGTTGAGCGAGGCGATCAGCCACGCATCCTTCTTCATACCGGCGAGCGTCGTGGGATCCGGACCCTGGATGGCGAGGACCGCGTCCGCGTCCTTCAGCGCGTCCTTGCGGGTGGCGATGGTCGCGCCGGCCGCTTCGTAATCGGCATCCGCGATCGACGCGCCGGCCCCGGCGCCGGTCTCGACCGCGACGCTGGCGCCGAGGCCGACATATTTCTTGACCGTCTCGGGGGTGGCGGCGACCCGAAGCTCCCCCGCCTCGGCTTCCTTCAGGACCGCGATCTTCACCCCCCGGCCTCCCTCTATTTCGCGATAATCAGGATGACCATGAAGCCCGTCAGCAGCGCCAGGATCGTCCCCCATTTCATCATGAAGGTGAACCGGCGGTAGCTTCCCTCGTGCGCCCGGATATCCTTCGTGGCTTCGTCACTGGCCATGCGCCGCAATCCTCCTGTCCGGAAGGCTCCCTAGCAAGGCGGGCATGCACCGGGCAAGGCGGGAAAACGCCATGGTCCGTCCGCCCTTACGGACAGCGGCAGATCAAGCGCATATTGCCGTCGCCCGATCGGCGCAGCCGCCGGGGCCCGCCGGGATTGCTCTTAAGCCCACCTTTACCGATCTGCGCTATCCCGCCTGTCCCGAAACGAGAGAGACGAGAATGCGGGCGGATCCCAATCGTTGCCTGTTGCTGATCGACGATGAGCCCGCGCAGCGGCGGCTCGTCAGCGCCATCGGCGCCCGTGCGGGCTGGTGGGTGCGCGGCGCCCCCGACTTCGAGGCCGCCCGGCTGATGCTCGAGGATCCGCAGGAACCGACCTTCGACGCGATCCTGCTCGATCACTGGCTCCCGGGCGACGAGGGCACCGAGCTCATCCGCCGCATCCGCGCCTTTCGCCCCGAAATTCCGCTGCTGATCCTCACAGCCCAGAACGACGTCCATGTCGCGGTCGACGCGATGCGCGCCGGCGCCAGCGACTTCGTGGTGAAGCCGCTCGCACCGGACCGGCTGCTCGCGGCGCTCAACACCGCCACCGACCGCCGCAAGACCTCCGGCGAGCTGCGCCCTTTGTCCGAAAAGATCAGCAAGGCGCTGGGCTTCGAAGAGATCGTCGGCTCGGCCCCGAAATTTCGCGCAGCCCTGGCCGTCGCCGCAAAAGCTGCGCGCGCCCGCGTCTCGGTGCTGATCGAGGGCGAGAGCGGCTCCGGCAAGGAGATCATCGCCCAGGCGATCCACGCCGCCAGCCCGCGCGGCAAGAAGCAGCTCCACATCGTCAATTGCGGCGCGATCCCGGACAACCTCGTCGAATCGGTGCTGTTCGGGCATGAGAAGGGCGCCTTCACCGGCGCCTTCGACCGCCATATCGGCCGCTTCGAGGACGCGGAAGGGTCGACCATCTTCCTCGACGAAGTCGGCGAGCTGCCGCTCGACACCCAGGTGAAGCTGCTGCGGGTGCTGGAGACCGGCGAGATCCAGCGGGTCGGCAGCCGAATCACGCAGATGGTCGACGTCCGCATCATCGCCGCCACGAATCGCCATCTGGCCGAAGAGGTCGCCGCCGGGCGCTTCCGCGAGGATCTCTACTACCGGCTGAACGTCGTGCATGTGCCGATCCCGCCGCTGCGCGACCGGCAGAGCGACATCCCCGCTCTCGCCCGCCATCTGCTCTCCCGGATCGCCGAGCAGCCCGGCATGCGTCACCTCTCGATCACCGATGACGGGCTCGCGGTCTTGCTGTCCTATGGCTGGCCCGGCAATGTCCGCCAGCTGCAGAACGCTTTGTTCCGCGCCGCCGTGCTTTGCGACAGCGACGCGCTGACCGCCACGGATTTTCCGCACATTGCGAACGAGGCCAGCTGGGGCCGCCGCGCCGACGATTATCACGCCAAGCCGCTCAGCGGACAGTCGCAGACCTCGGCCATGGCGCATGGACCCGGCGTCACGCTTTACGCCGCCGACGGCAATTTGCGCCCACTCGAGGAGATCGAGGCCGACGTCATCCGCCTCGCCATCGGCCATTATCGCGGCCGCATGACCGAGGTCGCGCGCCGGCTCGGCATCGGCCGCTCCACGCTTTACCGCAAGCTGGGCGAGCTCGGCATCGGCGATATCGCCGCTTAGACCCTCCCCTTGTCCGAAGGCGGCTGATACAGCCGCTTCATGCCCGATTTCCCAGACGCCGTCGTCCTGATCACCGGTGCCGCCTCCGGCATTGGCGCGGCCACCGCCACCCGACTCGCCGGCGACGGCGCCCGCAAGCTGATCCTCGTCGACCTTGACGAGGACGGGTTGCGCGAGTTCGCCTTCACTTTGCCCTGCGAGCGGCAGGTGCTGATCGGCGACGTCACCGACGAAGCCTTCTGGGCCGAAGCGGACCTGACCGGCCTCACCCACGCTTTGGTCAATGCCGGCATCGGCGCGGGCGGGTCGATCGAGGATCTGAGTTTTGCCGAATGGCGCCGCGTCCTCTCCGTCAATCTCGACGGCGCCTTCCTCACGCTGCAGGCCGCGATGCGAGCGATCCGGGCGACCGGCAAGAGCGGCGGGATCGTGCTGACTGCCTCGGCCGCAGGCGTGAAGGCCGAGCCCGGCATCGCCGCTTATGGCGCCTCCAAGGCCGCGGTGATCCACCTCGCCCGGATCGCCGCGAAGGAGGGCGCGGCCGCCAATATCCGCGTCAACGCGATCGCGCCCGGTGGCGTCGAGACGCCGATCTGGTCCGGCCTGTCCTTCTTCGAGGAGCTGGTGAAACAGACCGGCAGCGAAGCCGCGGCCTATAAGGCGATGGCGAGTATGGCGACGCCTTTGGGACGCTATGCCAGGCCGGATGAAAATGGCCGAGCAGATCGCCTTCCTGCTGTCCGACCGCGCCGCCTATACGACCGGCGCCTGCCTGGTCAGCGACGGCGGCTATTCGCTTTAGCCGGATTCGAACGCGAAAGGAGAGGAATGATGCCGTTCACCGGAAGCTGCCATTGCGGGCTGGTCGCCTACGAGGTGGCCGAGGAAGCCCCGACCGAGGCGATGGCGTGCAATTGCTCGATCTGCCGCCGCCGCGCCTCGCTCCACCATTTCACCACGCCCGACAAGTTCACGCTCAACACGTCGCGCGACGACCTGATCACCTACAAGTGGAACAAGGACAATATCGCGTTCCATTTCTGCAGGGAATGCGGCTGCGCGCCCTTCGCCGAGGGGCAGGGCCCGAACGGGCCAATGGTGGAGATCAACCTGCGCTGTGCCGAGGACATCGATCTCGACGCGCTGAAGATCAACAAGTTCGACGGCGCCCACAAGATTCCGGGGCCGGTCGGCTAGCCGCGCTCAGGAGCCCGGCTTGCCTTTCGCCAGCTCGGCCTGGAGCAAGGCATGGATGTCGTAGCCGAAAATCGTGAGGCCGTGGATGTTCGCATTGTCGATCGACACGTCCGAGAGGTTCACGTCGGTGAAGCGGGCGCCTGCGAGGTTGATGTTGTTGAACCTCGCCTGCCCGAGATTGACGTCGTCAAAGACCGCGCCGGCCAGGTTCATCCGCTCGAACCGCCTGCCCTCGCTCATCGCCGCCCCTGCTCGATGCCGTGCAGGAACCGGATCAGGCCGGCGAAATAGGCGTCCTGATCGTCGTAGAAGGCCATGTGGCTGCCCTGCGGCAGATAGAGGAACTGGCCGTGCGGCAACCGCCCCGCCATCGCCCGCATCCAGTTCGGGTCCATCGTGTCATAGCGGGCGCCGACCACCAGGGTCGGCACGGTGATGCGGTGCAGATCCGCGCTGCGGTTCCAGTCGACCAGCAGACCGCTCGCTCCCAGCTCGCTCGGCCCCTGCATCAACTCGTAAACATGATGGTTGAGATGCGCGAAGGCGCGATTCACCGGGTCCGGCCACTCCGCCGCCGGCCGCCGCAGGAAGTGCTGCTCGTAATGCATCGGAATCAGCGTCTGCATGTAGCGCGGGTCTTGCGTCTGCCCGCTGGCCTCGAGTTGCTGGACGAGCCTCAGCTGGGTCTGGTCCATCGCGGGCATCAGCACCCGCCGGGCATAATCATTATAGGCGGGAATCGAATCCATCATGTTCGAGATGATCAGGCATTTGAGATTGTCCTGATGGGCGAGCGCATATTCGATCGCGAGAATGCCGCCCCAGCTGTGCCCCAGCAAACAGAAATTGCCGCGGTTCAGGCCGAGGGCCATGCGGACCTGCTCGACCTCGTCGACGAAGCGCGGGATCGTCCACAGCCGGTCGTCATTGGGCTGATCGGAATAAGCCGAGCCCAATTGGTCGTAATAATAGAATTCGATCCCCTCACCCGGGAAGAAGCTCTGGAAAGCCTCGAAATATTCGTGGGTGGCGGCCGGGCCGCCGTGGAGCAGCAGCACCTTGAGCCGCGGATTGTTGCCGATCCTTTGCGTCCAGACCCGGAAATTGCCGGCCGGCGTGGTGATCGGGATCATCCGGACGCCGCCGCTCCAGGCATCGGGATGGCCGGTGCGGCTGTAATAGTCCGGCCCCGGCGCAGCGGCCGCGGGCATGGCGAACAGGAACGCGACGATCAGGACCAGAAACCGCATCGGAGCCCCCTCTCGTTTTTTCAGCCTCTTATCACCTGCGCGGCAAAGCGGTCCATCTCCTCGGCCTGGGGGCTCATCTGGAGGAGCAGCAGGTCCAACCCGACTGCCTCATACTCCGCGATCCGCGCCTTCACCTGCGCCGGCGTGCCGACCAGATTGGGCCTCAGGCCGCGGTTCGAGACCGAATATTCCTGCAGCTTGAGCTCGCGCTCCAGCTCCGTGCCCGACAGCCATTGCTCGAAATTGTCGAAGCCGGCCGGCGGCTTCGGCGGCAGCGCGGTGATCCGCGCCAGCTCGGCCTGCGCTTCCTCCTCGGTGTCGCGCACGATCGCATAAGCGGCCATGCCGAAAGACATCGGCAGCCCGCCGGCCGCCTCCCGCCGCGCCTGCATGTCGGCGATCTTCGGGGCGATCGCCGCGGGCGGATCGCCGTGCATGACATAAGCATCGCACCGGGTGGCGATCATCGTCTTCGCCGCCTCGCTCTCGCCGCCCGCATAGATGGTCGGCCTTTGCTCGGGCTTGGGGGCGCAGATCGCCTCGTCCAGCCGGTAGCGCTCGCCCGCATAGGAGAAACGCTGCTTCGTCCAGAGCCCGTCGACCACGTCCAGCCATTCGCTGGTCCGCGCATAGCGGTCGTCATGCTGGTCGAACTGCAGGCCATATTGCCGCGCCTCGTCCGCCCACCAGGAGGAGACGACGTTGAGCGACAAGCGTCCGCCCGCGATCCGGTCGATATTCGCGGCCTGCTTGGCGAACAAGGCCGGGTGGTGGAAATTGGGCCGCACCGCGACCATCAGCTCGATCTTTTCGGTCACCGCCGCCAGCGCGGCCGCGGTCGACCAGGCGTCCAGCGCCGGCTCCGCCACACCCTTGATGTCGTTGAGGTTGAGTTCGGCGATCAGGGTGAGGTCCCAGCCCGTCTCCTCGCTGCGCTGCGTCAGCCGCTTCACATAATCCCAGCTCGCCTCCATCCCCTCGTCGGGAATGTTGCGCAGCCAGCCGCCGAAGACGGGCATCCAGTAGCCGTATCTCACCGCTTCGCCTCCGCGATCGCAGCCTCGAGGAAATCGACCAGCCGCTCGTGCGGGTCCCAGCCGAGCACGTCCAGCGGATTCGCGACGAAGTTGGAGAGCGCGTTGATATCGTAGAAGCGCGGCACGCCATCGCGCGCGTCGATCACCACCTCGATGCCGCCGACATCCAGCCCGGCCGCCTGCGCGATCCGTTCGGCGGCGTCAATCAAAGCGGGCCCGGGATTCACCGCCGCCATATGGATCGCCGCCCGGTCCGGTGCCGCAACGCAGGCATCGGCCGGGCAGAGGTCGAAGCTCGCCCCGGTCTCCACCTCGATCGCGTAGAGGAAGCGCCCGCCCAGAGTCTCCAGCCGGATGATTCGCCCGTCCGCTGCCGGGACGTAATCCTGGACGAGCAGTACCTTGTCGACGCTGTCGGGCAGGAAGCGCTCCGCCACCGCCTCTTCGAGCGCGACACGGTCGTCATAGCGCACAATCCCGGCGCCGGAGCCGCCGATATTGACCTTGAGCACCAGCGGAAAGGCCATATTCGCCGCGGCGGCCAATATTTCCTCGCGCCGGTGCACGACCCGGGTCTCGGGAATGGCCAGCCCGAGGCCAGCGATCAGGGAGAGCTGCCGCGCCTTGGAGCTGTCCACGGCCAGCACTTCGGGCCCGTTCAACACGCGCGCGCCACTGGCCCGCCAGTGGGCGAGCAGGCTCTGCGCGTAGAAGATGCCGTGCTCCGGCTCGCGCAGGAAGCCGGACATCGCGACCCGACTCAGCACCACGGGCGCTGGCACGCGCCGGTCGGCGGGATCGAAATAATGGTCGGTCAGCCGGATCGCCTCCCAGGCGACGCCCCGCCGGTCCAGCGCCGCGAACAGCGGCCTGAACCACTCGGGATGCTCGTAGAGGATCGCGAGATCGGGCGTCACCCGGCTCCCATATCGGGCCGCACGGCGAAGGAAAGAGATTCCCGCCGCGCTGCGCCAGTTCGGCACAAGCCCCCGTCCCGCCCGTCCCGTTGTTGGACCTGGCCGCCCGGCTGGCTTATTTCATGGCCATGGCTTCTCTCGCCCGCCTCCTCGGCGCCGCCGGTCTCGCGCTCGCTTTCTGGGCGGTCGCGGCCTACGGCTCCCCGCCGCAGCCCGCTCCGGCGCGGGCGCGACCGGCTGCCGCGGACGCCGCTGCGTTCGATCCTGCGCCGGCGCTCGCCTCTTTCTATGCCGAGCGCGACTTCCAGCCGATCTGGACCGACGGCGCCGATCAGGCCCTGCTCGATCTGCTGCCGCCGCGTCCCGATGTCGTGGATGCGCTGAACGCGATCCGCCCCGGCGATCGCCGCGCCCGGCTGCGCGCCGACATGATGCTGAGCCAGGCCTTTCTCGACGCGGCCCGTGACAGCGCCCGCCCGCCCGGGCGCAACGCGATGCGCTATATCGATGCCGGCCTCGCTCCGGCCGCGCCCGATCCGGACGCAACGCTCTACGCGCTCGCCGCGGCGCCCGCGCCGGCGGACTTCGCCCGCGCCACCCTGTCGCGCAACCCGGCCTATGACGGGCTGGTCCGCGGCCTCGCCGCCTATCGCGCCCGCTGGTCGCGCCTGCCACAACGTCCGGTCGCCGCCGGCCGGCCGGACCAGCTCCGCCAGCGCCTCGGCCTCGCCGCCACGGCCGATCCCGCGCCGGCGCTCCGCGCCTTCCAGCAGGTGCACGGCCTCGCCGTCACCGGCCGCGCCGACGCGCCTACCATCGCCGCCCTGAACCGTGGCGCCGCTTATTACGAGCGGCTGATCCTCGCCAATATCGAGCGGGCCCGCGCGATTCCCGCGGTCCAGGGCCGCTACGTCCTCGTCGACACCGCCTCGGCCCGGCTCTGGATGGTCGAGGACGGACGGATCCGCGACTCGATGCGCGTGATCGTCGGCAAGAGCGCCATGCCGACGCCGGAAATGGCGGGCCTGATCCGCTTCGCCGCGCTCAATCCCTACTGGAACCTGCCGCCGGACCTGATCCGCAAGCGCGCCCGCAATGCCGTCGCCCGTGGCCCGCGCGTGATCACCGACGAGCATCTCCAGGTCCTGTCCGACTGGAGCGACCAGGCGCGCCCGCTCGACCCCCGCCGGGTCAACTGGAGCGCGGTCGCCGCCGGCCGGCTGCAGGTGAACGTCCGGCAAACCCCGGGCCCCTACAACATGATGGGCCGGGTTAAGTTCATGCTGCCCAACGATCTCGGCGTCTATCTGCACGACACGCCGCACCGCGAGCTTTTCGCCCGCGCCGACCGGCGCGAAAGCTCGGGCTGCGTGCGGCTGGAGGATGCGCAAAGGCTCGGCCGCTGGCTGTTCGGCGGGGCCATGCCGACGGGCGACGGCACGCCGGAGCAGCAGGTCGACCTGCCGACGCCGGTACCGGTCTACATCACCTATCTGACCGTGCTGCCGACCGGCGACGGCGTCGTCTTCCAGCGCGACGCCTACCGCCGCGATCCGGGCGCGCCTAGAGAGGCGGGGGCGTCAGCGCCGCATCGCGCGAGCCCCGCCACACGCGCAGGGCTTGCACTGTCTCCGGCACGTCATGGACGCGCAGCAATTGCACGCCCTGCCCCGCCGCCTGCAGCGCGAAGGCCAGCGAGCCGGGCAGGCGCCAGTCCGCCGGTACCTCGCCGGCCAAAGCACCGATCGTCCGCTTCCGGCTCGCGCCGAGCATGACCGGACAGCCGAGCCCGTGCAGCAGGGCAAGGCCGTTCATCAGCTGCAGATTGTGCGTCACATTCTTGCCGAAGCCGAAGCCGGGATCGACGAGGATCCGCTCCCGCGCGATCCCCGCCGCCGCGCAGGCCACGATCCGCGCTTCCAGCCAGTCGTAGATTTCGAGCAGCGCCGGCCGGTCGTAGCGCGGGTCGTCCTGCATCGTCTCGGGCGGGCCCTTGTGGTGCATCAGCACGACCGGGCAGCCGGCCTTCGCGACCACCTCGAGCGAGCGCGGATCCCAGGTCAGCGCAGACACATCGTTGATCATTCCGGCGCCCGCAGCCAGCGCCTGTTCCATGACCAGCGCCTTGCGCGTGTCGACCGAGATCGCGGTGCCGGCGACAGCCAGCCGCCGGATCACCGGCAGCACCCGCGCCACCTCGTCGCCTTCCCAGACGGGCTTGGCGCCCGGACGGGTGGATTCGCCGCCGACATCGACGATCGCGGCGCCCGCGGCCGCCATGTCGTGGCCCGCCGCGATCGCGGTCTCGGCATCCTCATTCACGCCCGCGTCCGAGAAGCTGTCCGGCGTCACGTTGACGATGCCCACGACCTGCGGCTGGTCCAGCCGTACCACGCGCTCGCCGAGCTTCAGCGGCGCGCGCGGCGCGATCAGCCGCTGCCAGACCGCCTTCTGCGCCTCATCCAGTCGCGCTTCGATGCCGGCGACCGGGACCAGCTCGGCACCGCCGTCGCCGATGATCTCCACCGAGGCGAAGAATTGCAGCCCGCCCGCCAGCCGCGCGACCTTGCCGTCATGGCCGAACGGCGCGTCGACGAAGCTGGTTGGGCGGAGATAGGTGCGTGAGTCTGTCATAGAACTCCGTTCGCCCTGAGCCTGTCGAAGGGCTTTCCTTCCTGCGGCCTAAGAAAAGGACGGGGCTTCGACAAGCTCAGCACGAACGGCCCGGGTTTCCTACGAACTCTGCGCCGCGAGATATTCCTGTCTGAGCACATCGATCGGCACCAGCGCGCCCGCCCGCTCGACATGCCAGAAAGTCCAGCCGTTGCAGGCCGGTGCGCCCTGCACCACCGCGCCGATCTTGTGGATCGAGCCCTGCCGGCTCTCATGCTCGACCGAGGCGTCGGCGAGCACCAGCGCGTTCCAGCGGCGCCTTGCATCGGTGAGGACGCTGCCCGGCGCGATCAGCCCGCTCTCGACGAGGGTGCCGAATGGCAATTTCGGCTGCGAGGCGCGCGAGGCCATCACCTTCATCGCGCTCTCGTCCAGCGCCAGCGTCGAATCGATCCGCTCGCGGGCGACGCGGATATAGCGGCTCTCCCGCTCGATCCCGATCCATTCCCGCCCGAGCCGCCGCGCCACCGCGCCGGTCGTGCCGGTGCCGAAGAAGGGATCGAGCACAATATCGCCCTTGTTGGTGCAGGCCAGCAGCACCCGGTAGAGCAGCGACTCGGGCTTCTGCGTCGGATGCGCCTTGGCGCCGCCGTCCTTCACCCGTTCCTGCCCGGCGCAGATCGGCAGCACCCAGTCGGAGCGCATCTGCAGCTCGTCGTTCAGTGCCTTCATCGCGCGATAGTTGAAGGTGTAGCGGCTGTCCTCGCTGCGCGACGCCCAGATCAGGGTCTCGTGCGCGTTGGTGAAGCGGGTGCCGCGGAAGTTCGGCATCGGGTTGGACTTGCGCCAGATGATGTCGTTGAGGATCCAGTAGCCCAGATCCTGCATCTTCGCGCCGACCCGGTAGATGTTGTGATAGGAGCCGATCACCCAGAGCGTGCCGTTCGGCTTAAGGATGCGCCGCGCCTCGCCGAGCCAGGCCAGAGTGAACTCGTCATAGGCCCCGAACGTGTCGAACTTGTCCCAGTCGTCGTCGCAGGCATCGACGCGCCCGCCTTCGGGCCGGAACAATTCGCCGCCCAGCTGGAGATTGTAAGGCGGGTCGGCGAAGATCATGTCGATCGAGGCGTCTGGCAGCCGGCGCATCGCGGCGACGCAATCGTCCTGGAGGATCTGGCCGAGCGGAAGGCCCGGCGCGGCTTCGACCGCCTTTTTCGGCCGCGCAGCCGCCCCCAATCCCCCCATCACGCTCATTCGGTCCGCCCCCGGCAAAAGTTATCCACATGCTGAGTCAGCCGGACTTTCCGGTCAAGTCAGAGCGTTGCAGAATATGGTTAACAGACCGTGGAGGTCGCGCGGGAACGAAAGGAGTTTTCCGCTACATCTGGTGGTGCGCAGCGAAGTTCAGACTCAATCTGAAGTGGTGTGGCTCGAAAGACTCAAAGGCTGAAGGAAAGCTGGCGGACCGGCGCGAAGCTGCGCCGGTGCAGCGGCGTCGGCCCGAGCTCGCGCAACGCCCGCTGATGCTCCGGCGTCGGATAGCCGACATTGCGCTCCCAGCCATAGCCGGGCCATTCGCGGGCATGCTGGGTCATGATCCGGTCGCGCGTGACCTTGGCGACGATCGACGCGGCGGCGATCGAGCGGCACTTGCTGTCGCCGGCGACGATGGCGATGGAGGGCCGCTCCCAGCGCGGGCAGCGATTGCCGTCGACCATCACCATCGCCGGATCGACGCCGAGCGCGTCCACCGCCCGCGTCATCGCCAGCATCCGCGCCCAGTAGATGTTGAGCCGATCGATCTCCTCGACGCTGGCCATGCCGATGCCGACTACCGCGACCTTCATGAGCCGGGCCCAGATCGCCTCGCGCATTGGCCTCGGCAGCGCCTTGCTGTCGTCGATGCCGCGCGGGAATTTCTCCCGGTCGAGGATCACCGCCGCTGCCACGACCGGGCCGGCGAGCGGCGCGCAGCCGGCCTCGTCGACTCCGGCGACCGGGTCCGGATGCACCTTCTCGAGCTTGAAGCAGGGCCGCGCCATCGACGCTCAGCGTAGAAACCTGTTCCGGACGGCGCCAGCCCGGCTGGAAATCCGATTTTTCTTTCCTGTGGATAGTTCGGAACCGTCCCAAATCACCCATCCGGGCGATATACGGGCGGTGACCGGTTCGGCTAGACACGCCGCCTGAACAGCGGAGGGGCAAATCATGAAACTCGTATCTATCCTCCTGGCCGGAGCGCTGCTGGTCGCAGCGACGCAGGCCCAACCCCCGGCAAGGAGCAATGCCATGCAGCTCGGCAATTTCTCGGTCAGCCTGACCGTCCGCGACATCAATGCCTCCAAGGCCTTTTACGAGAAGCTCGGCTTCACCCAGGTGTTCGGCAACCCGGCCCAGCATTGGGTGATCATGCAGAACGGGACGACGAATATCGGCCTGTTCCAGGGCATGTTCCCGCGCAACGCGCTGACCTTCAATCCGGGCTGGGACCATGCCGGCCAGCCGACCGCCAGCTTCGAGGACGTGCGCGCGATCCAGCACCGGCTCCACGACGCGGGTGTCGACACCGGCACGCCGATCGCGAGCACCAGCGGCCCGGCCAGCTTCAGCGTCACCGATCCGGACGGCAACCCGATCCTGTTCGACCAGCATCGGTAGGCGGGCTACTAGCCTTTCGGGCGGAGGAGGTCGAACGGTGCAATGCCAAGCGCATGGCCCATTGGCCCGTGCCCGCTGCCCAGGCCCGGTGCTGCCTTGAGTGCCTGGAGCACAAACGCGCGCGCCTGAATGACGGCGTCAGGCAACGAGAGATCGCTCGCTAGGCCCGCGGCTATCCCGCTGGCAAGCGTGCAACCCGTCCCGTGCGTGTGCCGAGTGGCCACATGCTCGTGATCCCAAACCCATTCCTGCCAGCCATCGGCCATTGCATAGAGCCGATCGGTCACGAGCGAGCCGGGCGGATAGTGGCAGGCCTTGCCGTCTTCGTCTTCGACAAGGACGTGCTCACCCCAATGTCCGCCCTTGGCTAGGATCGCCGTGCTTCCCGTCCGCAGCATGACCTCTTCCGCGGCTTGAGATTGGTCGGACTCAGAGCCGATCGGCGATCCCCACAAAGCTTCCAGTTCGTGCTTGTTGGGTGTCGTTACCGAAGCGATCCGCATGAGGCGCTCGAACGCAGCGATAGTCGGTGCGTCGGCAAGCATGGAACCCGACGTCGCGACCATCACCGGGTCGAAGACGATGGGGATAGCCAGTCCCTCCAGCCGATCCGCCACGGCATGGGCGGTCTCTGCGGAGCCGATCATGCCGATCTTCACCGCATCGACGCCGATATCGCTGACCACCGAATCGATCTGCGCCAGCACCATCTCCGCCGGCACCTGCATTACCGCCTGCACCCCGAGCGTGTTCTGCGCGGTGATCGCGGTGATCGCGGTCATGGCGTGGCCGCCAAGCATGGTGACCGTCTTGATGTCCGCCTGGATGCCCGCGCCGCCGCCGCTGTCGGAGCCGGCGACGATCAGGATGCGCGGGGTTTTCATCGCCTGAAGCGGCGCTCCGTCGAGGCGGGATTCTTCGCCAAAGCCGCGCCTTCCCGCATCGGCCGTTCGAGCAGGTCGCCACCGCAATTCGGGCATTTCTCGTCCAGCGCGTCGGCGCAGCGGTCGCAGAAGGTGCATTCGAACGAGCAGATGAAGGCGCCGTGCCGGTCGGCCGGCAGGTCGCGGCCGCAGCGCTCGCAATCGGGACGCATCTCAAGCATCTATGCTGCCCTCACTTCCTCGCAAATCTCGTTGACGATCCTGGCGATCAACGCCTCGTCCTCGCCTTCGGCCATCACCCGGATGACGGGCTCGGTCCCGGACTTGCGGATCACCAGCCGGCCCCTGTCGCCGAGCGCGGCTTCGCCGGCGGCGATCGCCGCCCGCACCTTCTCCGCCTCCAGCGGCGCGCCGCCGCTGAAGCGCACGCTCTTCAGCAGCTGCGGCAGCGGCTCGAACAGGTTCAGGAGTTCGCTCGCCGGGCGGTCCTGCGCGACCAGCTCGGCGAGGATCTGCAGGCCGGCGACCAGCCCGTCGCCGGTCGTCGCATATTCGGAGAGGATGATGTGGCCGCTTTGCTCGCCGCCGACATTATAGCCCTTGGCCCGCATCGTCTCGAGCACGTAGCGGTCGCCGACCTGGGTGCGCTCGAGCGTCAGGCCGAGGCCCTTGATGTAGCGCTCCAGCCCGAGGTTCGACATCACCGTCGAGACGATGCCGCCGCCGCGCAACCGCCCGCGCCGGTGCCATGACGAACCGATCAAGGCCATAAGCTGGTCGCCGTCCACCGTCTCCCCCTCCTCGTCGACGACGATCAGCCGGTCGGCATCGCCGTCCAAGGCAAGGCCGATATCGGCACCCGAGGCGACGACGGTCTCCTTGAGCAAAGTCGGGTCGGTGGAGCCGCAGCCGTCATTGATGTTGAGGCCGTTGGGCTCGACGCCGATCGCGATCACGGTAGCGCCCAGCTCCCAGAGCGCCGAGGGGGCGACCTGATAGGCGGCGCCGTTCGCGCAATCGATCACCACCTTGAGGCCGTCGAGCCTGAGATGCTTGGGGAAGGTGAGCTTCGCGGCGTGGATGTAGCGCCCGCGCGCATCCTCGATCTTGCGCGACCGGCCGATCTGCTCGGGCGGCACCAGCTTCGGCTCCTTTTCGAGCAAGGCCTCGATCGCCATCTCGTCCCGGTCGGACAGCTTGTAGCCGTCCGGGCCGAACAATTTGATGCCGTTGTCGACGAACTTGTTGTGGCTGGCAGAGATCATCACGCCGAGATCGGCCCGCATCGAGTGGGTGAGCATCGCCACCGCCGGGGTCGGCACCGGCCCGACCATCACCACGTCCATGCCGACGCTGGTGAAGCCGGAGATCAGCGCCGTCTCCATCATATAACCCGACAGCCGCGTGTCCTTCCCGATCACCACGCGGTGGCGATGGTCGCCGCGCAGGAAATGCGCGCCTGCGGCCTGTCCGACCCGCTGCGCCATCGCCGCGGTCATCGGCGCTTCGTTGGTCCGCCCCCTGATTCCGTCCGTACCGAAGAATTTCCGCGTCATTTGCGCCTGAACCCCGAAGCTTCGGCCCCTGATAGGCTTAGGGGCCGCTTTCCCGCAACTGCTCCAGCACATGCTTCAGCCAGGCGACCCGCGCCTCCATCGCCGCAATCGCGCCGCCGGCGGCCAGTTGCTCTATGAGACTTGCGGACCGCGCCCCGATCGCCTCGCGGATTTCGGCGAGACGGACCTCGGCGCGGGCGGCGGCGCGGGCGACGAGCGCGATCCTTGCGGCGGGGTCCGGCACGACGTCGAGGAAGAACAATCTGGTGCGGGTCGGATCCGCCGTCGTGACCCCGGCGACCTCGTCGAGCCGGCCGACCCAGCGCCGGAGCGCCGCCTCGCCCGCCGGCGTGAGGGCAAGGACGGTCTTTCCCTTCTTGCCCCAGCGCTTCGTCCGCGCTTCGACCAGGCCGTAGCGCCGCAGCCGCGCCGTGACCGGATAGATCGCTCCTGCGCTGCCGCTCCATTCCGGGGTCAGCGATTTCGCAAATTCCCGCTGCACGGCATAGGCAGAGCAGGGCTGCTGCCGCCAGATCTGGCTGAGCGTATGGGCCTCCAGTTCGGTCAGGGCGGGGGTGGCATTCTCGTGCATGAAAGCTCTCTAGCTTGACTCACGCGCCGGCGCGACGAAATATTACGATTCGTAATATTGAGTCGGAAAGGATCTGCCATGACCGGTCTGTGCTCGAGGCGGGACGTGATGACCGGGCTGGCCCTGCTCGCTGCGGCGCCGGCCATTGCGCCGGCCCGTCCGCGCGGACGCGACTTTCCTGCCGACCTGGCGGCCTTCATCGACGGCGTGATCGCCCGGGAAATGGCCGCGCAGCAGATTCCCGGTGCGGCGTTCGCCTTCGTCCGCAATGGCAGAATCGTTCATCTGAAAGGCTATGGTCTCGCCGATACCGAGCAGGGGCGACGCGTGGATCCGGAGCGGACGCTCTTCCGCATCGGCTCGATCAGCAAGGTCTTCACCGCGTTCGCCCTGGTCCAGCTCGCCGACCGCGGCCGCCTCCGCATGGATGCGGACATCAACCTTTATCTCCGCGGGATCCGCGTCGGCGACGAGTTTCCGCGGCCGGTCACGGCCGGCCATCTCCTCTCCCACACCGCAGGTTTCGATGAAATCCGCCCCGGCACGCAGTCGCCGGATGCCGAACATGTGGCGCCCCTCCTCGATTTCCTGAACGGGCGCCTGATCCGGATTCGCCCGCCCGGCGAGACAATCGCTTATTCCACCTATGGCGTCACCCTCGCGGGGCTGCTGGTCGAGCAGCTCTGGGGGCAGGATTTCGAAGCCTGTCTCGCGCGCCGGATCTGGGAGCCGCTCGGCATGGCGAGCACGAACATCACCGTCCCCGCCACACTCCGCGCCGACATGGCGGGCTGCTACGAGCTGCAGGACGGACGCAATGCCACTGCGCGCTGGGAATGGTATCACACGAGGCCGGCCTCGTCGGTGAACAGCACCGCGGGCGATATGGCGCGCTTCATGCTGGCCTGCCTGGCCCACGGGCGGGCCGGACGGCGGCGCATTCTGAGCGAGGGGATGGCGCGCGCGATGATGCGTACGCACGCCACCGGCCATCCCAGCCTGCCGGGCTTTGCCTGGGGCTTTTACGAGGACCGGTACCAAGGGGTCAGGATTCTCGAACATGGCGGCCAGGTCGCCGGCTATTCCAGCCATGTCGCGCTGATCCCGGAGGACAATGCGGGCTTCTTCATCGTCAGCCATCACGAGAACAGCAATTTACGCGATGTCGTCAAAGAGGCGATTCTCGCGCGCTATTACGCGTCGCCCATTCCCCGGCCCGCGCCGACTCCGGCACCGGCGCCGGTCGAGGAGCTGCGGCGCTTCGCCGGCGGCTATGCCTGGAACGTCTGGTGCCGGACCTGCTCGCCCCGGCGGACACCATCGACCAGCGTCACGGTGGAGGTCAGGCCGGACGGGACCCTGTTCTTCTCGAACCGTCGCTGGATCCGCCGGGAGCCCCTGCTGTTCGAGCGTGAGGACGGTGCCCAGCTGGTCGCCTTCCGCGAGGACCGCGCTGGCAATATCACGCATCTCTTCTCCGGCGGGTTCTGGGTCTTCGACCGGCTGCCCGAGAGCGCCTGAATTTTCGCTTGCCGTTGCGGGTGCCGGCACCGACAAAGGCGGCCACGCTTTTGTGGAAAGTAACGCCTTTGAAACTCTCCCAGCCGACACGGATCCTGCTCGCGCTCATCCTCGGCCTTGCGATCGGCATCGTCGCGATGTCGACCGGCCAGGCCTGGACCGAGGGTGCCGCCAATATCGCCGAGCCGATCGGCGGGCTCTGGCTCAACGCGCTGCAGATGACGATCGTCCCGCTGGTGGTCGCGCTGATCATCACCGGCATCGCCGGCGCGGCGGAAGCGGCGCGGGCGAGCCGGCTGGCGACCCGGGCGCTGATCCTGTTCGCTGGCCTGCTGCTCGCCTCCTCGATCCTGGCGGCGGTGCTGACCCCCGCCCTCCTCAACTGGTTCCCGCTTCCGGCCGACTCCGCCGCCAGGCTCAGTGACGCGCTCACCCACGCCGACGCGCCGGGCGCCGCGCCCACCTTCGCCGACTTCATCCGGGGGCTGGTCCCCAACAATCCGGTCGCCGCCGCCTCTTCAAACGGCGGCGTGCTGCCGTTGATCGTCTTCGTGCTGGTCTTCGCCTTCGCGATGACGAGGCTGGAGGAGAAGCCGCGCGCCACGCTGATCGGCTTCTTCAAGGCGATCGCCGACACGATGCTGATCATTGTCAACTGGGTGCTCTGGATCGGCCCGCTAGGCGTGTTCGCGCTCGCCTTCGTGGTCGGCGCCCGCGCCGGCGGCCCCGCCTTCCACGCGCTGATCCATTATGTGCTGATCGTCACCGCGGTCGGCACGGTGATCTGGCTCGCCGCCTGGCCGCTGGCGATGCTCGGCGCGGGCATCGGCCCGCTCCGCTTCACCCGCGCCGTCGCCGCCAGCCAGGCCCTGGCCTTCTCGACCCAGAGCTCGCTCGCCTGCCTGCCCGCCATGCTCCGCGCCTCGGGCAGGCTCGGCGTCCCGGTCGCGGCCTCGGGCATCGTGCTGCCGATGGCGGTCGCCGTGTTCCGCGCGACCGGCCCGGCGATGAATCTCGCGGTCGCCATCTACATCGCCTATTGGTCGGGCGTGGAGCTGACGCCGACCGTGCTGACGCTCGGTGTCCTCGCCGGTGCGACCACCACGATCGGTGCCGCCGGGATACCGGGTCAGGCGACCTTCTTCGCCTCGATCGCCCCGATCTGCCTCGCAATGGGCGTGCCGATCGCGCCGTTGGCCTTGCTGGTCGCGGTCGAGACCCTGCCGGACCTGATGCGCACATTGGGCAATGTCAGCATGGACGTCGCCGCGACCACGGTGATCGCGAAGCGCGCCGGTTTCGCCGATGAGGAGACGAAGACCGAGGAGGACAAGCTGCTGGAAAAGGGTGCGTGACGCCGATGAGGTTCGCGTTTTGTCTGGTGGCACTGTGCGCCGTAGCGCCTCCTGCCGCTGTCGCTCAGCCCGCTCCCGCGGCGAACCCGACGCAGGCGCGAGACGAGCGGCCTTTGCTCTGGAACGGCCTCCGCGCGGGCATGACCCCACGCGAGGTGTACGACACGCTCCGGCGCCAGCGCATTAGCGCCACGCTGGCCAGAGACCCGGTCAACGGCCGCGAATTCGTCGAGACTCCACGCCCCACGACCTGGGCGGGCCGGCCTTATCTGATCGCGCTGGGATTCGTTCGCAACGGGCTCTTCTATGTCGAGATTAACTCCCACCGCATGCTTTCCGGCCGCATCCGGTTCGATCATTCGCACTTCGCCCATGTGACGCGGCTGCTGACAGAGCAATATGGCCCGCCCGTCGAGATTTCGCCCCAGCCCGTCGTGAGCGACGTTGGCGAGCTCGGCCTTAATACCGCTGCGAGCGGACGGTTCGAGCACAATGGCGTCCGCGCCGAGCTGAGGGGCGGTGACATGTACACGCGGGTCACGCGCGACGTCTCCGAGTCGGTCACCGTGCGCTTCTGGCGGATTGTTGACGCCGACGCCTTTGCGGCCAGCCGGCCGCAGAAGCCATCACAGCCCTAGGAACGCGCGCCTAACGCGGGTCGTAGCCGTGCGGGAGGTTGCCCTCCTGCGGCTGCCGATAGCGGTCGCGGAGCCGGGTCTGCCGGTTCTCCAGGCTCTGGCGGACGCCGTCGATCCAGACCGCCTCGACGCCCGTCGCGAGCTCCAGCGGGTCGCCGTCCCAGATCACCACGTCGCCGCGCCGGCCGGGACGCAGCGAGCCGATCTCGCCGCCAAGGCCGAGCGCTTCGGCAGGCGCCGAGCTGATCGCTGCGAAGGCCTGGCTCCAGCTCAGCCCGGTCGCACCCGGCACATGGGTAAGCGCGACCAGATTGCCCGCATATTGGGTGGAGAGCCGGACCTGCCGCGCCTCGTCGTCGTTGAGCATGCCGATCGCGACCGTCACGCCCGCCCCCCTCAGCCGTCCGACATTGGACTGGGTGGCGGAAAGCTGCTCGAAGCTCGCCGGCAAATCGTTCAGCGCATTGGCGATCACCGGCACATGCGCCGTCGCGATCTCGCGCGCCACCCGCCAGCCCTCGGTCGCGCCGACCAGGACGATGCGGAGGGTGGGAAATTCGGTCCTCAGCGCCAGCACCTGCAATATGTCGCTCGCCCGCTCGGCATGGACGAGCAGCAATTGCCGCCCGGCCAGCACCTCGACCAAAGCGGTCGCGTCCGCCCGGGTCAGCAGCACGTCGTCCGGACGTCCGCCCCGCCGGCTTAGCTCGCGCGCTTCCCGCAGCGCGTTGCGCAGCATTGCGTGGGCCGAGGCACGGCTGCCGCCGGCGTCGCCCGCGCCATCCTCGCCAAGCTCGATATATTGAAAGAGGCGGCCCCGGGTGATCGGATGCATGTCGCCGCCGAGATCGATGACCGCGCCCTGCCCCGCGAAGATCGACCGGCCGGTGCCCGGCGAGACCACGGCGCGGGTCACGCCGGCGGCGCGGCTGACCGCCACCGCCGTCGCCTCCGGATTGATCGCGGGCACGACATCGATCGCCGCGTTGAACGGCGAGTTGTTTGCCTGCACGTCATTGGTTTCGTCGACGCCGTCGACCTCGACCAGGCCGATCCGCGAGAAGCCCGCGACCACGCCCGGCGTCACCCATTTGCCGCGCGCGTCGACGACCTGCGCGCCCGGCGGCACCGCGACATTGGCGCCCGCCGCGACCACGCGCCCGTCGCGGATAACGACGGTGCCATTGTCGATCGGCTCGGAACCGTCGCCGATCACCACGCGGCCCCCGGTAATGGCAAGGGTCTGCGCGGCGGCGGGCACAGCGGCGAAGGCGGCGATCCCCGCCAGCAGGAGCGAGAGCCGCTTCACTTCGTGTCTCCCTCGCCCGGCTGGCCGAGCTCGAAATCGCTGACCGGGCGCAGCCGCGGATTGTTCATGTCGTACATCAGCGCGCCGTCGATCCAGACCTGCTGGGGCCTCGTGTAGACGCTGAACGGATTGCCGTTCCACAGCACCACGTCCGCGCGCTTGCCGGCGCGGAGCGAGCCGGTCTGGTCGGCGATGCCGAGCGCGGTCGCCGGGTTGATCGCGAGCCAGCGCCAGGCAACCTCGTCCGGTATCTGTATGCCCATCCGCCGGCCGTCGGCGAGCGCCTTGGCCGCCTCCTGGTTCAGCCGCTGGATGCCGTTCGGATCGTCGGAATGGACGATCGCGCAGGCGCCGGCATTGTGGACGAGCGGGATATTCTCGTTGACCGCGTCATAGGCCTCCATCTTGAAGCCCCACCAGTCGGCCCACATCGCGGCGCAGGTGTTGTTCGCGCGCAGCAGGTCGGCGATCTTGTAGGCCTCCACCGCATGGTGGAAGCTGGCGATGTGGAAGCCGAACTCGCGCGCCATGTCGAGCATGATCGCCATCTCGTCGGCGCGGTAGCAATGGTTGTGGACCAGCATCCGCCCTTCCAGCACCTCGACCAGCGTATCCAGCTGGAAGTCGCGCGCCGTGTTCGGATCGCGGGCGCGGCGTTCGCGATATTCGACCGCGCGCTGCCAGGTCGCGCGCATCACCGCGACATTGCCCATCCGCGTCGACGGCATGGTGTTGCGCTGGCCGTAGACCCGCTTCGGATTCTCGCCGCAGGCCATTTTGAGGCCGCGGGGCGCGCCGGGGAAGCGCATCGACTGGACGGTGCGGCCGGGCACGTTGCGCACGGTGACGCCGCGGCCGCCGAACAGATTGGCCGAGCCGGGCAGGATCTGCAGCGTGGTGATCCCGCCATTGGCGAGCGCGCGGCTGAAGCCCGGGTCCTGCGGCCAGACGCTGTGCTCGGCCCAGACCTCCGGACGGACCGGATTGGTCGCCTCGTTGCCGTCCGAATTGGCCGCGACCCCCGGGCTCGGATAGTCACCGAGGTGGGAGTGGACGTCGATCACCCCGGGCGTCACCCAGCGGCCACGCCCGTCGATCCTGACCGCGCCCTCCGGGACCGGCGTGTCCGGGCCGCCGACCGCCCGGATGCGGCCGTCGACCATCACCACCGTGCCGTTCTCGATCCGCCCGCCCTCGCCGTCATAGATGGTGGCGCCGGTGATCGCGGTCGGCACGCCCGGATAGGGATGATAGGTCGACGGATAGGGATCCTCGGGCGGCTGGTAGCGCGGTACCGACGGCGCCTTGGCCGCTGGCTCCGCCGAAGCGGCCTTGGGCGCCGGCTGCTGGTTGGCGCAGCCGAACAGCAGGATCGCCGCCACCGCGGCGGCAGCGGCGACGAAGCCGCGCGCCTTATTGGACGCCATGCATCCACCGCTTGATGATCGGGGATAGCAGCAGCAGGTAGACGCCGATCCCCGCTGCGATCAGGCCGATGGTCCAGAACACCGACGTATAGGTATTCATGCTGACCTCCAGATTGGTCACCTGGCCACCGACCGTCTCGACGCTCGCTACCTGCGCGACGACGCCGGCCACATATTGCGCGCAGCTGATCGACAGGAACCAGACGCCCATCATCAGCCCGACGATGCGCGCGATAGAGAGCTTGGTGATCATCGAAAGGCCGACCGGCGAGATGCACAATTCGGCGAGCGAATGGATCAGATAGAGGCCGGCTAGCCACCAGAGGGTGACCTTGAAGTCGGGGCCGGCGAAGCTCGTGCCCCAGACCAGGAAGAGGAAGCCCGCCCCGACGCCCATCAGCGCGATCGCGAACTTGACCGGAATCGAAGGCTCAAGGACCGTCGGTTCCTTCCAGTCCCTGACCTGGCGCAGCCAGCCAAGAAGCGAGGCCACGACGACAAGGGCAAGGATCAGGCCGACGACGATCGCAGCGATCTGGTGGCCACCCAGAGCGAGCGACTGATAGACGCGCCAAGCGAGATAGGCGCCGACGCCCGCGATGACGACGCTCCAAGCAAAGCCGATCCCGCGCCACCCCGATTCGGGCGACACGCGTCGCCGCGCCAGCCACATCCACAACAGACTCATGAAGGGGGCGAAGATCACGATCGAGACCGGGTTGAAGTTCTGCGTCTGCGGCGCCGACAGGCTGAACAGGCCGAACACGCTGAGATCGGTGTTGCGGTCGGCGAACAGGGTGAGCGACGAACCCGCCTGCTCGAACAAAGTCCAGAACACCACGTTGAAGATGACGAGCACCATTGCCGCCACCATCATCTGGAACTCTGTCTTGCTGCCCTTGAACCATGACCAGATCAGGATGCCTGGAACACCGATGAGGAAGGTTCCAAAGAGCAGCTTACCCATGAGCGGCAGGTTCTTCAGATATTCGATGATGCCTCCACCCGCCGGCGGCTTCGGCTGATTCATCAGGTTGATGAACAGGAAGTAGAAGGCGGGGATCGCGGCGAGGGCGAGGATATAGATCAGGATCGCGCGATCGGGCCCGGTCCGTGCCGGCGGCTCGCCATAGCCGCTCAACCGTCCGCCATCATATTGGATCAGGCTCCACGAGAAGAGCATGCCGGCGGCAGCGAGGCCGAAGCCGGCCCACCAGCCGAACATGTCGGCAAGGATCGGACACAGCAATTGCGACCCGATCGAGCCCAAGTTGATGCCCATGTAGAAGATGGTGAAGCCGGCGTCTCGCCGCCGGTCGCCCTGTTCGTACAGCGAGCCAACCATGGTGGAGATATTGGGCTTGAAAAAGCCGTTGCCGATCGAGACGAGCGAGAGTGCGATCAGCATGATCATGACGAACAGCGGGCTGCGCTCTGCCTCGGACTTGAAATGGTCCTTCGCGATCGTCCGCGCGACCGAGCCGTCGGCGTTCAGCAGGTTGACGCTGCCATCGTCGTTGCCCCGGATCTGGTAACGGTGCCCTTGGTCGACGAGATAGCGCGTCTCATTGGCCGCGCTGGTGGGCCGGTCCTGATAATTGTCGATCTGGACCTCGTAGCGCTGGCCGTCGATCGTCGCATAGGGCGTGGCAGTCGTGCCGCCGAAGCAAAGAACGAAATAGCCGAGCGCCATCAGGATGGCGCCGAACTTCACCGCCCGCTTCGAGCCAAGATATTGGTCGGCGAGGAATCCGCCGATCAAAGGGGTCAGATAGACCAGGGCGGTATAGCCGCCATAGAGGCCGGTGGCCTGCCGGTCGCCGAAAATGAAATGCTTGGTCAGGTAGAGCGTCAGCAGCGCCCGCATGCCGTAATAGCCGAACCGTTCCCACAGCTCCGTGCTGAACAATCGGGCCAGCTGGCGGGGATGCCCGAACCAGGTCTTTTCGGCCACGGGGTTGACGTGGCTGATGTCCGGCTCGCGCGGACTATCCGCGGTCGGGGTGTCGACCATGCATTCGCTCCCTGAATTATCGCGCCGTTTATGGCCCGGCTTTATGGGCGGCACCGTAGCGGCCAATTCGGGCTTGTGAAGCGGGATTGTGGCCGTTCCTCCCGCCTGTTAGCGCCGCCTCATGTTCAACGACCTCTCCTCCCCGCTCGCCCTCCTGCAAAGCCGCCGCTCCGCCCGGCCGCGGGACCTGGTCGCGCCCGGCCCGGACGCCGCCGAATTGCGCGAGATATTGAGCCTGGCGATGCGCGTGCCCGATCATGGCAAGCTCCATCCGTGGCGCTTCGTGCATGTGCCGCAGAGCGAGCGAGCGGCCTTCGCCGCCTTGCTGGACAAGGCCTATCGGGTGGACAATCCCCAGCCGGGCCGGCTGGAACTGGAAGCGAATGCCCGCTTCGCCCGGCAGGCGCCGGAGTTGATCGTCGCCTTGTCCAGCCCGACCGAAGGCCACAAGATTCCCCTCTGGGAGCAGCAGCTCTCCTGCGGCGCGGCCTGCTTCAACCTGGAGCTGGCGGCGCTGGCGAAAGGCTATGCGGTGGGCTGGGTGACCGGCTGGGCCGCTTATTCCGACATCGTCCTCGCCGCCTTCGGCGCACCGCCCGAGCGTATCGCCGGCTTCCTCTTCCTCGGCACCCCGGGCGCCGGCCTGGAGGAGCGGCTGCGGCCGGATTATGACGAGGTGGTGTCGGAATGGCGAGCGGCAGTGTAGGGGTGCTACAAAACACCTTGACCTTACAGGTGTGTTAGTACACCATGACGCCTATGAGCAATGAAGACCGCCCCGTCTATCTCCGCCTGCGCGACAATATCGCCGCGATGATCCTCGACGGCCGCGTTCGCGACGGCGATCCGCTGCCGTCGGTGCGCAGCCTCGCCGCCGATTATGGCGCCAATCCGCTGACCGTCGCCAAGGCCTATCAGACCTTCCAGGAGGAGGGGCTCGTGCTGGTGAAGCGCGGGGTCGGGATGTTCGTCGCGCCGGGCGCGGCGGATCAGCTTCGCGCCGCCGAGCGCAAGGACTTCCTTGAAAATCGCTGGCCGGCCATCGCGTCCCACATGCGCCGGCTCGGCCTCGACGCCGAGGATCTGGTCGAGCGCGCGCTGGCCTGACGCGCCGCAACGCGCAGGGGGGGCCTTTTCCTCCCGACTCATCGACGAACCCGGCAATCGGCGCGACCGGCGTGATTGCCCCGAAACGAGTCGCTCCGGTATCTGCTTTCCACCGGCAATTAGCCGGGGAAAGGACCTGGACATGCATCCGGCTCGCGCCTTCCTGGTTTCGATGACCTGCGGTCTCGCACTGCTGTTCAGCGTTCGAGGGCTGGTGGGCGCGATGGAGCCGGCGCCGGACCAGCGTGTCGGCAGCGGCCCGATCCACGTCCCCACGGCCTGATCCCGAAACGCTGCGGCAGGACCGCCGCGGCCTTGATTTGCCCACCATCCTCGCGCACGATGGCCGCCTTCGCCTGAAAGGGAGTTGGGGGATGCGCCTGTTCGGCCCGGCCGGCCTGTCGATCGTGCTGCTCGCGGGCTGTAGCCGGTCCGAGGAGAGCATCTACGGTCCGCCGCCGCCGCCCCGCGACCTCGCCTATCAATGCGGCGACGGCCATATGGCGCGGATCACCTATGAACATGGCGGCTGGTTCGTAAAGGCGCGGGCCAGCCTGAACTGGGACGGCCGCACGATCGCGCTGCAGGCGAGCCCGCCGACCTATGGCCTGCGCTATGTCAGCGCCGACGACGCGGCCGACCCGGTCCTGATCTGGACGGCGCGCGGCGAGGAGGCCTGGCTCACCGAGATTGCGCGGAACGCCGCGCCGGATGCGGGCGAGCGCGAGATCGCCCATTGCACGCGCGTCCGCGTGGGCGGCGAGGGGCCCGCGGCCGAGGGCGGCGGCGAGACCCATTGATCCGGCCGGTGTGGCGCATTTGCCGCACCCGTCGCCCCGTTCAGCGCCAGGACATTGACTCCCTGCTGAAATTTTGCCCGTAGCCGCCTATCTGGGGGCTTGGGATCAAAAGGGCTCGGAGCGGGTCGGGCGACGCAATGAAGAAATATGGGGTGAGCTTGCTTTGCGGAGGCGCGCTGTTCGCAGCCTTCGCGCCTTCGGCCTATGCGCAGAATGCGACGACGGCTGCGCCACCACCGGCGCCCGCCCCTGCCCCCTCGCCCATGCTGAACAACCCGCAGCTGCGCGATTTCTCGCTGCAGCCGCGCCAGCGGATCGTGACCCAGCCGGTCCCGGCCCAGACGCAGCCGCCGACGGTCAGCGCGCCGCCGCCCGTCACCAGCACCCAGCCGCGCCCGATACAGACCCGGCCGGCACCGGCGCAGCGCCCCGCCGCGGAGGCGCGCCGACCCGTCGTGCCGGCGCCGGCCGCGACGCAGCCGCCATCGGGGCTCCAGCCCGCACCGCTCCCCGCGCCGGTGCAGAACGCGGCCCCTGCCCAGCCCGCGCCGGAGCAGCCGAAGGCCGAACCCGGGAACGAGCCGGTTCCGGTCAACGGGATCGGCGGCGGCTTCCCCTGGTATTATGGCGTGCCGGTGGCGCTGTTCGCGCTGCTGATCCTCGCCTTCCTCCGCCAGCGCCGCCGCAACCGCGCGATCCACGAGGCCGCCGTCTTTGCCGGGGAGGAGCGCGCCGCGAAGGCAGTCGAGGTGGCCCAGCCAAAGCCCGAGCCGGCACCGCAGCCCCGGCCCTGGCTGGAGCTGGAGCTGCAGGCCGAGCGCCTCTCCTCGACCAACGCGGAGTCGCTCGTCCAGTTCGAGCTCCTGATCACCAATTCCGGCCCGGCGCCGGCGCGGAATCTCAGGATCGACGTCAAGATGTTCAACGCCGGCGAGCAGCAGGATCAGGAGATCGGCGCTTTCTTCAGGACCGCGGGCCGCGAGAGCACCAAATGCAACCTGCCCGGCATCCGCGCGGGCCAGACCGGCGCGATCAAGGGCGAGGTGGCGATGTCGCGCGAGGATATGCGCGCCGTCGTGCTCGACAATCGCTACCTGTTCATCCCGGTGATCGCGGTCAATGCGCTCTACGATTATGGCGACGGCCAGACCGGCCAGACCTCGAAATCCTATGTCGTCGGTCGCGAGCTCGAGCAGCCTGCCGGCGAGAAGAGCGAGAAAATGGGCGCCTTCCGGGTCGACCAGGGCCCGCGCATCTGGCGCAGCGTCGGCCAGCGCCAGCACAAGCTCGCCCGGCGGGTGTGAGGGTCAGGCGACGGTGAGCGCCGCCTCGTCCACCGCATAGAGCAGGTCCGCGCCGGCCATGGCCGCCGCCTTGAGCCCGGCCGCCTCCGGCACAATCTGGTCGAGATAGAAGCGCGCCGCCGCCCGCTTCATCGCCGCGAAGGCCGGATCGCCGTCATAGTCCGCCAGCGCCGTGAGCTGCCGCGCCAGCAGCCAGCCGGCCACTGCAGTCGAAAGCATGGTGAGGAAGGGATAGGACGCCGCCAGCCGGTCGTCTGGCGCGGCGCCCAGGAGATGGTGCGCGACCGTCTCGCAATCCGCGACCAGCATCATGAGGGCCGTCTCGCCGGCCGCGTCCGCTTTCACCTCGTCGAGCAACGCAGACAGCACGCCACCGCCGTCCATCGAGAGCTTGCGGCCGACCAGATCGGCCGCCTGGATGCCGTTCGTGCCTTCGTAAATGGGCGAGATGCGGGCGTCGCGATAATGCTGCGCGGCCCCTGTCTCCTCAACATAGCCCATGCCGCCATGCACCTGCACACCGAGGCTGGTCACCTCGACGCCGACATCGGTGCCATAGGCCTTCACGAGCGGCGTCAGCAAATCGGCCCGGGCCCGCGCCGCCCCGTCGCCGAGGCTGGCGCGATCGGTCTGGCCGGCGGTATAATAAGTCAGCGCGCGGGCGGCCTGGGTCAGCGCCTTCATCCTGAGCAGCATGCGGCGCACGTCCGGGAATTCGACGATCCGCGCCGGCCGACCTTCGCGGCTGCCCTGCACTCGCTCCGTCGCATAGGCGACCGCCTGCTGCACTGCCCGTTCGGCGATCGAGACGCCCTGCAGGCCGACGTTGAGGCGGGCATTGTTCATCATCGTGAACATCGCCGCCATGCCCTTATTCTCCTCGCCGATCAGCCAGCCGGTGGCGCCTTTATGGTCGCCATAGGCCATCACGCAGGTCGGCGAGGCGTGGATACCGAGCTTGTGCTCGATCGACACGCAGCGCAGGTCGTTGCGGCTGCCGTCGGGCAGGATTTTCGGGACGAGGAAGAGCGAGATGCCGCGGGTGCCGGCCGGCGCGTCGGGCAGGCGGGCGAGGACGAGGTGGACGATATTGTCCGCGAGGTCGTGCTCGCCGAAGGTGATGAAGATCTTCTGGCCGGTGATCCGGAAACTGCCGTCGCCGGCGGGCTCGGCCCGGGTCTTCAGCGCGCCGACGTCGGAGCCGGCTTGCGGCTCGGTGAGGTTCATCGTGCCGGTCCACTCGCCGGTGATGAGCTTCGGCAGCCATAACTCCTGGAGATCAGGCGTGCCATGGTGCCGAAGCGCCTCGACCGCGCCCGGGGTCAGCATCATGCAGAGCGAGAAGCCCATATTGGCCGAGCCGAGATCCTCCATGACCACGACAGCAAGCGTCAGCGGCAGGCCCTGGCCGCCGAACTCGGCGGGGCCGGCGATCGTCCCCCAGCCGCCCTCGACATAGGCGCGATAGGCGGCGCGGAAGCCGTCGGGCATGGTGACGCCCTCGGGCGACCAGCGGGCGCCGACCTCGTCGCCGATCCGGTTCAGCGGCGCGAACATGCCCGCGGCGAACTGGCCGGCGCCCTCGACGATCGCATCGACCATGTCCCCCGAAGCTTCGGCGAACCGGTTGTGGCCGGCAAGCTCGTCCATCCCCACGATATGGCGGATCAGGAATCTTTGCTCCTCGACGGGCGGGGCATAGGTCATGGCCGGCTTTCGACGTTGCGCTGCTGGAACGGCGGCTATAGCGCGGCGGCGTGAGCGCGCAAAACACCCGCGTCCTGCCTTACGGACCAGAGGCTATCGCCGAGGCGGCGCGGCTGATCGCGGCCGGCCAGCCGGTCGCCATGCCGACCGAGACGGTCTACGGCCTCGCCGCCGACGCCACGAACGGCGAGGCGGTCGCGCGGATCTACGAGGCCAAGGGCCGGCCGGGCTTCAACCCGCTGATCGTGCATGTTGGGGACGTGGGGCAGGCCACTGAAATAGCGGCTTTCAACGCGGACGCGCGCGCGCTGGCGGAGCGCTACTGGCCGGGACCGCTCACCCTCGTCCTGCCCCTTCGCGATGGCTCCCCCATCGCGTCGCTGGTCACCGCAGGGCTTCCGACCGTGGCGCTCCGCGTGCCCGCCCATCCCGCGATGCAGGCCTTGCTCGAGGCCGGCGGGCGCCCGGTCGCCGCACCGTCGGCCAATGCCAGCGGCCGCGTCAGTCCGACCTGCGCCGGCCATGTCCTTGCCAGCCTCGGCGGCCGCATTCCGCTGATCTTTCCAGCACAGTGGGATCCGAAGCTTGGAATTCACGTGACTTGAAGTCGCGGC
>JADMIO011602851.1_pt1 | contig 67000 bp, 61 predicted proteins | sample 8958161 | NCBI WGS metagenome assembly JADMIO01 (sample SAMN16585339, study PRJNA669376) | soil metagenome | isolation source: Crop rotation soil | place: USA: Cullars Rotation, Alabama | collected 2011 | reverse complement strand
GCATTTGCACCAGCTTGCCTGCAAATTTTTTCAGCATCGGGCAATGCTGTTAGCATAAGAATAGGAATACGAGCCGTAGCAGCGTTATTTTTAAGTTGCTGGCATATATCTGTTCCTTTTATATCACCAATCAGCATATCCAATATTATGAGCTCTATTGGTTCAGTTCCTAGCACTTCCGATATCTTATCAGCTCGTTGAAGCGTCAATACTGAAAACGCATTGTGCTCCAATATCAATTTTATCATCATACATATTTCCTCATCATCATCTACCACCAATATCTTTGAAGATTTCAGCATCTAATTAAATTTTATGACGATAAAGGTATGGCAAAAGTAAAAGCCGAGCCCTTCCCAATAGCACTTTCTACTTTGATGCTTCCGCCATGACGCAATATAATTTCATTGGCTATATATAAACCAATTCCAAATCCTGAGAAAGTTTCTTCCCTTTTTCCCTCAACCCTGTAAAAAGGCTCAAATATTTTTAACTGTTCTTCTTTATTGATTCCAATCCCAAAATCCTCTACTCTTACTGTCGCCTGGTTTTGTTCATTTTTGGAAATGGTTATGTTAACCCGATCGCTTTTTGGTGAATACTTAATTGCATTGTTCGTGAAATTAATCAACACCTGCCCTAGCCTATCACGATCACCAACTATTTCACATTTGAAATCTTCGTGCAACTCGATTTTGTGTGTAGTTATCGTTTGTGATATATCTTGAATGGTTTCCTTAACAAGCTCATTAAGGTTAAAATTACTTTTTTGAAGTTCTAATTTACCCGATTCAATTCGTGAAAGATCAAGCATTTCTGTAATAAGCCTTGTCAATCTTATTATTTGTATATCGATTCTTACCAATGAAGAATTTACAAGAGATAATATTTTATTTTCTTCCGGTTGGTTTTTAAGTAAGCCCAATAAAAATTGTGCGTACCCTTTAATAGAAGTAACTGGTGTCTTTAACTCATGACTCACCATTTTTATAAAATCGCCTTTCCGTTTTTCTTCTTCTTTTATCTTTTGAATATCTGTACTTGATCCTACCCACATTGTTATAGTTCCAGTAGCATCTCGCTGAGGTACAGCACGGCTTAGTTGCCAGCGGTATTCTCCATCATATCTTTTAAAACGGTGCTCAAAAATAAATTCTGTACCTGTTTGGATACTAGTCATCCAGTGGTTAATATTTTCTTCCCTATCATCAGGATGAACAATTTGAAGCCAGCCATCTTTATTTATTTGATCTAATGTCAAGCCTGAATAATCTAACACCGATTGATTGTAATAATTCAAATTACCATCAACATTGGCCGTCCATACCAATTGTGGCATCGTATCTGCAAGTAAGCGAAATCTTTTTTCACTTTCCTTTACTTGATTATTGTATTCTGCTTGGCTAGTAACTTCGGTGGCAATAATACCGATCCCTTCCACATGATTATCTATATTACGCTGCGGATATAAAATAAAATTGTAGTATTTTAATGTCATCTCACCATTTTGCAAAATATGCACTGGTGTCTCTAAAAAACTAGTGGCGGCACCGCTGTTATAAACATTATTAAAAATCTCTGGATACCCTTGCTCTATTAGCTCTGGCATTAGTTGAAAATAGGGTTTGCCAAATACGTCAGTACCTTTGCCCCATATCCTTATTATTTCATCGTTGGCTTTAGTAATCTTTAAATCCGGGCCCATTAAAAAACCTATGGCAGATGGAGATGAATAAATAAGGTTGTGGTATAAATTTTCACTCTCTTTTAAGGCAATCTCCGCTTGCTTTTCTTCTGTAATATCAATGCTTACACCAGTAAGAGTAATAGCTTCGCCTGATTCATTATAAAAATACTGCCCTGTTGAAAGTATCCATCTTATTGTTCCATCTCCTGAGCGTTGTATGCGATAAGAAGCTTCATAAGGTGTTTTTGTTTTCAGTGCTTTCTCTACTTCAGCAAATGCCGCCTCTTTATCATCGGGTAATATAATATTATACCAGTCTTCGTATTTAAGATCGGAACGATGCGGATCATAGCCCCACATACTTTTATGGAGGCCTGACCACTCTAGTGTTTGAGATTTTAAATCCAAAGACCATGTTCCTACTTCTGCAGCAGTTGTTGCTATCTCTAAATGCTCAGTTGTTTTTCTTAATAATTTTTCACTTGCTTCTAAACTACGTCTTGCATGTACTTGTTTAGTATTTTCCAACACCCATACCACGACTTTTTTTACAGTACCCTCTGAATCTTTCATGGGCATATAGACAAACGTTACATAAACTATTTCTTCGTTTCCATGCCGGATTAGCATTAATTCTACCTCATTAGCATAAAATGGTTCGCCGGTATCAACAACGCTTTGCAATGCTGATTCATAATAAGGTTTTGCTTCAGCGAACGTATCCCAATAATTGTGACCAATAATAGATTCATAAGGTTTCCCTGCAATTTCAACAAAAGTTTCATTCACAATTTCGCTAACCAGTGTATTCGCATCCATGATACACATACCCACTGGTGCTGCTAACACCGTGTTGCGAAGGTTAGCTTCACTTTCTTTAATCTTTGTTTCAGACAATTTTTCTTCATGTACATCTACCACAGTTCCAATCATGCCTGCATACTTTCCATCTTTGTCAAATCTTGGACTTCCGCTATCTCTTGCCCAACGATATGTTCCATCCTTAACTTTTAGCCGATATAAGTGACTAAAAGGTTTTTGTTCGTTGTTCGCTTTTACAAAAGCTTTACCCGCCTCATCTGCATCATCGGGATGAGTGGCAGTTAACCAGCCGAAACCCTCCCCTTCCGTTTCAGTCTGACCTGTATACTGGTACCAGGTTTTATTCAAATAACTGCAATAGCCATCTGGTTCAGTAATCCAAATTATCGCAGGAACAGTATCTGTTAGCGATCGGAAATAGGATTCACTCTCTTTAATAGATTCTTCTGCAATTTTAAATTCAGAAATATCACGGGTTGTTCCAGCAATTGCCTCTACTTCTCCTTTATCATTTATCACAGGAACAAAAATATAGTCGTAAATACGTTTGCCCAATGTAGCATGTGGAAATGAAACCTCTCCACGAATTGATTTTTTGGTAGCAACAACCTGGTCAATTTCTTTTTCATGCATTTCAGCATGCCAAGGCTCATAACCATTTTCCAAAAGTGTTTTACCAATGGATGCATCCCATGTTTTTCCCCACATGTTTAGCAATGCATCATTCGCATAAGTAAACCGATAATTCAAATCGAAAACATAAATTAGATCTGGTGTATTTCCTGTTATTGCTTCGTAAAGCCGCTTACGTTGTTCTGATTCTTCTGTAGTTTGTTTCAATATAACTTCAGAGCGTTTTCTTTCAGTTATATCGCTTGCTGCGCCAAACCATTCAATAATATTTCCATTATCATCAAATATGGGAATAGCTCTTGAAAAAGTCCAGCCTGTTGAACCATCTACCTGTAATACTTGGTGTTCTAATTCAAATATTCGTTTTGATTGAATAGATTCATTAATTGCTTTCTGTACTCTTTGTTGGTCACTGGGATGAATATATTTTTGTAACCAATCTTTAATTGGTTCGCCAGTATCTGAAAGAAATCCCCGTCCTTCAAGCTGGCGCATTTCGGTCCAATCAGCATTCATTCGATAGACTACATCGGAAGTAGCTTTAACCAATGCCCGACAACGTTGTTCACTTTCTTTAAGAGCATTTTCATTTTGTTTTCGCTCTGTAATATCAATACAGGAACTTATATGACCAGCATAAGAACCATCAGTATTTAAACGAACCTGTACTCTTGCATAGATCCAACTATAAGTTCCTTCTTTGTTAAGTATCCTAAACTCACCATCATAAGAAACTTTATTTTTAAAGGCGATTAGAAATTTATTTAGCAACGGTTCTTTATCATCAGGATGCAACAAATCAGCCCATCCAAGATCTAATAACTCAGAGACGGGCCTTCCGGTTAATTTTTCCCATTCTTTATTAAAATAAACAGCATTGATACTTTCATTATTAACGCCAATTAAAATATTGGACGATTCTGCCATAGTGCGAAACTTCTCTTCGCTATCCTTCAATGCATTTTCGGCTTTTCTTTGTTCTGTTATATCTGTATGAACACCCACCCATTCCTTTATAATTCCTTCCTTTGTTTTTATGGGAACTGCTCTTATCGAAAAAAGCCGCCAGCTTCCATCTTTGACTTTTATCCGATGTTCAAATATGAAAATCGCTTGTTTATTAACTGCAGCTTGCCAAGCGTTAACCGTAGGACCTGCATCATCAGGATGTACCGCTTTGGTCCATCCATAGCCCTGATATTCTTCAAAGTGTTGACCGGTGAGTGCAGCCCATCCTGGTTGCTCTCCTTCCATTTCACCGATAGCATTATTAGTCCATATTACACCCTGTACTGCTGCTACGGCTGCTTGAAATCTTTCTTCTCCTTCTGACATAGTATTATTGGTGGATTATAGTTTCAGCAAAAAAATCTTGTTACAGCTTGGCATCACTATCAATGCCAATAAGATTTTAATAAATTTAATAAGATTATAAGCTTTAAAAAAATCATTCCGCTATTATATTAAAATAAAATTATCCCCTGTTACTAATAGGAATGAAAATAATCATTCAATTTCTATATGACTTTTCAAAAGATGTCTATCAATAGTACTCCCACTTAAAAAGGATAACCAATTGCCAAATTGAACACCAAATTTTGTTTACGCCAATCCCTGCTTGAAAAATTAATTTGGTTGATCACCGATGGTGGTACTATCCATGGTTTACGAATCGGAAAACCAATATCAAATCTAATTACAAACAATGCGATATCTAGTCTAAGCCCCGCTCCCACATCTACTGCTAATTGATTCAAAAATTTACTGGTTAATTGAGAACCAGGTTTTTTTGTATAGTTGGAGTCATTTACTAGCCATATATTCCCTGCATCAATAAACAATGCGCCATACAATGGTCCTGCTAAATGTGGACGAAACTCTGAATTGAATTCAAATTTTATATCACCAGTTTGATCGGGAATAATTTCATTTGCATTTACTGGAAAATAAGTACCAGGCCCTACAGAACGGCTTCGGAATCCTCGCAAACTATTATTACCTCCAATGAAAAACTGTTTTACATAAGGAATCTGTATAGAATTACCATAAGGCAAACCAAGCCCAATGTCAATTCTATTTACCCAAGTGGATTTCAATCCTACACGGAAATAATGGCGTAAATCTGCTTCCACTTTTACATACTGTGCAAACGGTACGGTACCAAATTTTACCGTATCTCCTTTCTTAATATTTGCACCAGTAATTAAACCTGCAATATTTCCAGACACATCCGCAACGCCGCTGAAATACCAAGCTGATTTTGGTTGCACATCATTGGCAAGTTGATTATAGATAAATTGATAACGGCTTCCTAAAATAAACTGTGGTTCGATGGCTCTTTCTAACCCGGGAATCGTTGCTTGTAAAGTTTTATAGTCATCTGTAACATTCAACGGTTCAGCGTAAGTAATAGAGATTGGATAAAACTCATGTGTACGTCGCAAATTCTTTTTCCAGGTAAAACCATATTCTGCACGATAAGAGTTTAATGTATATAACTGTTTACGATTGAGAATATCATACCCTAATCTGAAATTAGTTCGTGGCGCATACGGCCCTTGATGTTTAATATTTGCAAATGGGACGGCAAACCTTGGTACCGCATAAACTAACTCTGCACCTAATCTATAAGTGTTATAACCTCTTAGTGCACCACTGAATTGCACATCAGAACCAACATAACCTGTTAATTGTAATTGCGATCCATTGCGTGCAATATTGCGATTAAAATAACTGATGTTGAATTGCGACCCATTTAAGTTATTCGATCTGCTTATTAAAGATACTTCTGCTTTCAAAGATTGTCTCGGCTGCGGTGTGAGATAATAAAATGCATTCAATTTTGCTGAATCAATTCCAGGTACTGGCTCAAAACGGTTTTTTACAAATTTGAAAAGATTAAGATTGATTAATCGGTTTAATGTCTGATTATGATCAGTACGATTATATATATCACCGGGTTGAAACTGCATGGTTTCTTCAAATAAGAATGGCTTATATTTTTTTCTGCGATCAACAATATAATAGCCTTTGTAAAATTCACCCTGTGTTTTCATTGTGTCCAAACGCTCTGCATTCAAATTGTAACCAGTATAGATATAAACATTATTGATGCGATAAATATCACGGGCTGCAGCAGGTGCATCTGCTTTTATTACTATATATAAATTCACTTGTTGATTGCCAATAGTGCTATCGGTACGAACCAACAAATTATCAAAATTGAAAAAGTAAAAACCTTTTTCTTTTAATGCTGCATCAATACGTTGCCGTTCCGCTTTGATAACATCGATATCAAATGGCTCACCTTTCCTTAATAAAGTATTTGGAACTGATTGCCCTATAGCCAATGAAATATCACTACTATCCGATGGAAATTGTACTTGGCTGATTTTGTATTGTATTCCGGCCTCAGCTGTATAACGAGCCTTCACCGTTTTTCTTCTTACAATAGTATCGCCTGTTACTTTTGCATGAAACCAACCCTTATTCACCAAATAGTTTTCTAACGATTTATTGTTAGCACCAAGATCTAATTGGCTTGCGAGCACCGGCGGTTGGCCATATTTTTCTCTAATGTTTTTAAACAACCCTTTCTTTACATTGCGAAACATATTATAAATCGCCAGTTTAGGACGCATACCTAACAATGTTGAATTAGGTTTTGGCCTTGTCAGCCCTTTTAAATTTTTCTTCAGCGATTTTTTTTGTGTTGCTGTTAATGAAACTCCATTAACAGTTATTGTTGTCCCGGTATATAATTTATCATTGTCAGGTAAATGACGAGTACCTTGGCAGCCCCATAAAAAAATGATCGAACAAAACAACAGCAACAATAAATAAGATCGGTTGATCATAATCCATTTAGATTTTGAGTAGCAGCAGCCTGGGGCCGTCTTTTCTTACGGAAGATTTGCATGAAACGTTCATAATCGACAGAGAAAATAAAGCTTATACCTGTTTCAATGATATATCCATCTACGATACCCTGATATTCATTTTGCCTATAAAAACGTAGTACATACCGTCCATCTTTGCTGATTTGATAATCAGCAGCCACATTACCCGCAATATTATTTCCTTGTTGATTGCTGTTCTGCGGACCTTCTAATTGGAAATTACTACCTATTGTTATTTTAAGTCGGTTGCTCAGCAATCGTTTACTTAAACCAACATTCAAATCTGTTCTTGCTTGCCTGTTGCCAGTTGTATAATCGTCAGTAGAAACAACATCAAAATTAATATCCACACCATTTACCAAACCGGCAGCCAATTGATTCAATTGCTCAGTGAGTAATTTGCTTACACTTTGTCGTGCATAAGAATTAAAACTGAAAGCATCGCTACCAGACTCAAATGGATTTTCCCCAACAAAACGATTTAATAATAATAAAGAAAATACTTGCTTATTGATTTCACCTTCGTCCTGGCGAATTAAGCCCAATCTTGATTGAACTGCAGTTACGATATCATTGGATACACCATAATTTTTCTCTGGTAAATTAATATCAAAATCAATCACCGGTTTCAATAATTCACCAGTAAGATTCAAACTTACTTCAAAAGGCAATTTTTGTAAATAGATATTTCTATTGGCATCGGCTCTAAGTTGCGAAGAAACTAAATCAAGCGGTGCCGTATTCGCTACGTATACCGCTTTGATGTTCAATTGCGCAGTAGTAGGTTCTCCCGTCCACATGATAGTACTTCCTTTTTGTATATCGAAACGACGGCGAAGGAAATTAAATGACAATTCATAAGAACCTTTATCTAATGAGTAACTACCTCCCAATGTTATTTTACCGCTTGGATCAATACCTGCACTCAACTGTGCTTCGCCTTGTACATTTAATAAATCGCCATTCGCCTCGTCAATAATTACATTAAATATGGCTTCCTTCTTTACCTCAATAGTTGTTGTCACATCAAAACCCATCAGCCCGCTATTATTCAATGAATCGTATGAACTAAGGAATAACGAATCATTTTCTGGTGCATCCATGTCTATGAATTCGATAATACCATCTCGTTGTGCAACGCCCTGATCAACTTGAGGAACCACAAAACTTAAATTCGTTCCTTCATTTACTATAATACTTCCATCAGCATTCGGCTCCGATTCCGTACCACGTATTCTAACATCAGCAGTAACATTCAGTTTCCCATAATAAATTTTTCCCGGCCCTTTTACAGAATTCAGCACTTGAAAATTAGTGGCTTTAACTGCTAAATCCAATTCATAATTTATAAAATTGCTGGTTAGTGCTTTTCCGTTTAATACTAATTGATTGCCTGCAGAATCTTGTATAACAAATCGATCAAACACTACTCCATTGTCTGATAAAGAAAGTTTTTGATCACCAACTCGGAATCTTGTACCTAATACGGTAGGAATAAAGCTGGCATTTTCAAAGCCAATATCACCTGTGATATTTGGATCAGACAAATTGCCTTTGACATGTGCAGTTCCATTTATTGATCCAGATGCATCGCTCAATACATTTGATAGTGCCCCTTTTACACTTGCTAATTGCAGTTGGCGGATGTTCACAGTCAGATCAGTAGTTATATCTCCTTTGCCCGGAATAAAATATCCTGTCATCGAAATATCATTACCATGACCAGTAATTGTTGCAACAGTACTATGTCGATTGTCTGCAACAGCTGTTACCTGCAAATCAATATTACCAATGGTATCCTTTTGCATACTAAAATCATTCACTTTGACATGCCCAGTGAAAGAAGGTGTTTGCATGAGGTTGCTCACTACAAGTCCGCCATTCAATAAACCATCTGCAACTAGTGAATCAGCTTTTAAGAAAGCTGTGATAGTAGCCAATCGGAATTGTGAAAACTTGACATCTAATGACCCTGCTTTTATATCAGCATTCGCAATACTTAACTGCTGATTATCTTTTTGCAAAACAAAATTGGTTGCGGTGATTGCATTGGGACTAATATTAATTTTATTGCCTGCTGCGATACTCCATAATTCATAATTTAGTAAAAGATTATCAGGATTCAAACTAATACTGTAATTGCCTCCCGGAGCTGATGTTACTAATCCTCCCAATCTATATTTTGTTCTTCCAGTGCGATCATCAGTTGCTGCAGTAAAACGAAGATTATTATTGAGTGCAACTGCATCAACACGGGTATTGTATAAAGTCATAGTAGTACCGCTTTTGATACTGGCTGCATTTGCTATAATATGCAAGCCACTATCAGCAGAATTTGCTGTAATGGATAGTTGATCAAATTCATTGCCTTGATAAGACAAAGAAGGTATCTGTATCCTTGCATTGATACCAGAACCTGCAACTAAAGTTCCTGACGAAGTAATATTATTAAATGATTTAAGGCCCGGTACAAAAGAATTAAATACGGGTGAATAATTTAGTGCAAGATTGAATTTTAAATTATGGTTTCCTGATGTAGCCATTGCATTTGTGGATCGACCCATCGAAAAATAGGGTGCAATACTATTTTCAATAATATTTCCTAATTCAACCAACCGATAGTGCCCGCTAATATCAGCGTTTGCAATATCGCTTCGAAGACTGATAAAATTTGCAGAATCACTATGGCCACTTTTTATTTGAATGGTATCAAGTGGCAGACGGTTAGTTCCGCTAACAAATAATCCTTTACTGATCAATAAATCTGCATCAATATTATCTGAAGTGATATTAAAAACTCTTCCTTCTATTTTACCTCTTGCGATTAATGGTCCGCTTGTTAAGTTCAATGGTTGTGTCTTTATACTATCCACCATTCCATTTATTTCATAGAATGAATTGCCTGACAATTCTCCTTTTACGATTAAATCTGCATCTGCGTTTGGATCATTTATATCAGCATGCAGTGTAAATGCCGAACGAGCAACAGAACCGTTCAGATTTACGTTGTTATACCGGTAGTTATTGAAATCAATCGAATTAATTGCTGCAGTGAAATTTGCATTGGCATTTTCTTTTTTAGTACCTGTTCCTTTTATCTTGAAATTGCCTGTAATCATTCCAAACTGATCAGGTTGCTGCAAAATAGATCCCAAATTCAATGATGTTGTTCTTACAGTTGCGTCGTATCCAATGCGATTGATATCTGCAATATTCGTAAAACGTCCATTTACATTCGCTGCACCAACTGACGTATTGATGTTGAGGTTAGTTTGTATGTTTCCAGAATTACCTGCTACAGTTCCATTAATATTAATATCCTCTGGAATTTTAATTTCATCAGTGGACAAACGGCTACCTGTAAATAAACTAATATCCGTTTGAGTAGTATGCAATTTTTGTATAGTGAAATTGCCGCCCGCTTGTTTGGTATTGGATAATCCAGTCAATGTGCCACTTGCATCAATCTGTGTATTGGAAAGTCCGCTAAAGTGAAGATTATCCACCACCATCCGATCAACAGTACCCTTACCATTTAGATCCAATTGCCAAGTCGCATTCGGATTTGAAAATGCTTTTTGTTTTCTAAGATCTGGTGCAAAATATAAAATGTCTTTTACCTGTATATAACTATCATCAATATCTGCTGTCATTACAGTCCGATCAAAATGATTGGATAATTCATCTTTTGAAACATACTGCAAACCAGCTCCTTGTTTTATTTCAGTTCCTGGTGTTTTAATAAGTAAATTTGTTGCATAAGCTTGATTATTTGCATATAAAATAGCTCCTTTCAATGCTGTTAATACAAACCCGCTTTTTTCTGTCAATGAACCCCGTTCAATTACTCCTCCAATAGAGTCATTATTAAGTACAAGATCATTAATAGTTAATGTAAGATCTTTGGCAAGCAAATGTGCAAAATCAATTCCGGTACTTTGCGCTGCTTGCATATTATTGTCAAACTGCAAAGTATTTCCTTCCAAGTTAATTTTATCTGCTTTGATATCCCATCCAGCTTCTTGCTGTGCAACAATTTCTTGTTTTACTTCCTTTACCAATACTGCAGCCTGTTCTTTTTTATCCATCCTAATAACAACCGAAGAATTAGTGAAATTAAAATCTGACAAATGAATTTTTCGTTGCTGCAGATTAATCAGTTCGGGTTTTGCCTGAAGGGTACCAACTAATACAGTAGCGTGTAATGCCGATACATTATTATCATAATGGAAATTGATATGCTTCAAATCAACATCTCCTAATGTTAGTTGTAGCGGAATTATTTCCTGAGCATCTACAATATCCTTTACCATTGGTTCAGGATTAGCCAATGGTTTTACCTGTTTAATAAATACATCTATATCTTTTCCTACAAGTCCGGGAATTTGAAAATCATTTTTATAAAAATCTTTTGAATGAAAGGCTGTTTCCAATTCACCAGCGTTGATCTGCATATCACTTCCAGTCACTAGATCACGATAGCGGATTCGTACATTAGAAAGACGAATCTTGTCTAAATCTGCAGAGAGTGCGGCGGTGGTGGTATCAGTTGAAACAGATTTAGGTGTGAACGCATCAACAATAAATTGAAAATTAAAAACAGAATCTGCATTTTCACGATGAATCGATCCAGTAATATCTGAAAGTTCTAATCTTTTTACACGAACTTCATTAGAAAATAGTTTGAAATAATTTAATCGAGCTTTTACCAACCCACCACTCAACAATGTATCTTTCTTCTGATCTTCTAAATAGACATCTTTCAAAGAAACATTTCCAAAGAGATCAAATGATATCCTACCTATTTCAACCTTGGTTTTTAGTTTTTTCTCCAAATAATTTTCCACCTTACTCGTCATGAATCGTTGCGCTGGAGGAGTCAACAGCAATAAAAAAATAACAATAATAAAAAGTAAAAGAAAAACTAACGATTTCAATATTATCCGTACCGGCCTTGATAATCTAGATCGTTTGGTTAGTGTTTGAGTCATAATTAGAGAATGGACTGATTCACAAATGCAAATAACAAGCCTGACCTCCTCTATTGAGTTTTCTTATCCCAGAATTGCATATTGAACAAATAGAGGGGAAAATATTGCCCAAATTGTTGCATGGAGAAAGTAAAAAATGATATACTGATATATAGAAGTAAATGTACGACAGATTATTAGGCATACTATTTTCTATTCTTCCGCAATATGCCGTTGATTGAATTTTCTAATAAAGGTCTCTACTGCCCTATCGGTGACTTCTATATTGATCCTTGGAAACCTGTTCCAAAAGCAATCATCACACATGCACATAGTGACCATGCAAGAGCGGGAAGTGAAAAATATTTGTGTCACCCTGCTACATTGCCTGTTTTAAAACTTCGTTTGGGTGCTAACATTAATGCTGACATTCTTGAATGGAATAATAGCACAACATTAAATGGAGTAAAAATTTCATTACATCCAGCAGGGCACATTATTGGATCATCGCAAGTACGTTTAGAATATAAAGATGAAGTGTGGGTTTTTAGTGGTGATTATAAAACAGAGGATGATGGAATTAGTGGCGCTTTCGAACCTGTCAAGTGCAATACATTTATTACAGAATCAACTTTTGGATTACCATTATACAATTGGAAAAAGCAGGAAACTATTTTTTCGGATATACAATCATGGATCATCCGTTCTCATGCAAAAGGTAAAATACCAGTCATTACTGCATATAGCTTGGGAAAAGCACAACGAGTTTTAAAATGTATTGCGGAGATTACTGATAAAATTTTTGTTCACGGTGCTATTTGGAATACACAAGAAGCATTGTTAGCAGCAGGAATGAATTTGCCTCCAGTGTTACGTGTAACACCTGAAATACCAAAAGAACACTATAAAAATGCGGTCATAATTGCACCACCAAGTGCTGATGGCACTCCATGGATGAAACGCTTTGCGCCATACAGTATCGGAATATGCAGTGGATGGATGCAAGTGAGAGGAAATGTTAGAAGAAGAAATGCTGATGCCGGTTTTGCATTGAGTGATCATGCAGATTGGAATGGATTATTATCGGCGGTTAAATCCACTAATGCAGAAAAAGTATTTGTTACACATGGGTTTCAATCTGCTTTCAGCAGATACCTTACTGAAAATGGAATTGAAGCTGCCGAAGTAAAAACAGAATATGGTGCTGAAGACGATGAAAAAATTCCTGCGACAGAAGAACAACCTATACAAGAAACAGAAGAAGATAATTTATGAAAGCATTCGCAACAATGATTACTGCATTGGGGACGAGCACTAAGACCAATGAAAAGTTGGAACTGCTATCAGATTATTTTGCAACGGCTGCCGATGCTGATAAAGTTTGGGTGATTGCATTGTTCAGTGGCAGAAGACCAAGAAGAATTGTTAATTCCACATTACTTAAACTATGGTGCAGGGAGGTAACAGGGCTACCTGAATGGCTATTTGAAGAAGCCTATCATACTGCGGGAGATCTAGCAGAAACAATTGCATTAGTGTTACCAGAACCGGAAGAGATGGTTCAGGATAATCGTTCTTTATCATGGTTCATCAATAAATTTATTGAGATTGAAAAAAAAGAAGATGAAGAAAAGAAAGAATTTGTCCTAAGCAACTGGAGACAGATGAATAAAGATGAGCGTTTTGTTTTTAATAAATTATTGACAGGCAATTTCAGGATTGGCGTCTCGCAAAAAACGATTGTAAATGCGTTATCAAAAACAGTGGCACTCGAACCAAACATTATCGCACATCGAATTAGTGGTAACTGGTATCCAGCAGCAATAAGTTTTGATGAACTATTAAATAATGAAGGAATTAGTACCGATCATTCCAAACCCTACCCTTTCTATTTGGCTTATGCATTGAATGGAGAGGTACATGAGTTGGGCAATGAAAAAGATTGGCAAGCCGAATGGAAATGGGATGGTATTCGTGGACAATTGATCAAAAGAAATGATGAATTATTTACTTGGAGCAGAGGTGAAGAATTGATGACAGCAAAATTTCCAGAATATCATTCATTAACCGAACGTTTACCAAATGGAATTGTACTGGATGGAGAAATCATTCCAAGTATTGAAGGACGGCCGCTTCCGTTTGCCCTATTGCAAACAAGGATTGGCAGAAAAAATGTCACTAAGAAAAACTTACAGGATGTGCCTGTTTCATTTTTTGCTTATGATATATTAGAGTTTGGAGGAGAAGATGTTCGTGAAAAACCATTAGCAGAGAGAAGAGCATTGTTAGAAGAGATAATAAAGCAAATTGATCACCCTACACTGCTGCTTTCATCATTAATTAATTTTTCTACATGGGATGAATTGACAGCAACCCGAATGGAATCGAGAGATAAGGGTGCGGAAGGTTTAATGCTGAAAAGAAAGTTATCTGCTTACCAGGTTGGTAGAAAAATTGGTGATTGGTGGAAATGGAAAATTGATCCATTGGTGATTGACGCAGTGATGATCTATGCCCAAAAAGGACATGGACGAAGAAGCAACCTCTATACAGATTATACATTTGCAGTAAAAGATGGCGAAAAGTTGGTCAGTTTTGCGAAAGCATACTCTGGTCTTACCGATAAAGAATTTGCTCAAGTAGACTATTTTGTAAAAAACAATTCAATAGAAAAATTTGGGCCAGTCCGTACTGTAAAACCCGAACTAGTTTTTGAAATCGCTTTTGAAGGTATTGCAGCAAGCAATCGTCACAAATCGGGTGTAGCCTTACGTTTCCCCCGCATCAATAGATGGAGAAAAGATAAAAAAGCAGATGAAATTAATACACTAGAAGATTTGAAAAGTATGTTAGAAGTATATGGTAAATGAGAGAACTATTAACTACTAACTATTATCTATTATCTATTAAATATTATCTATCCACTATCATCTATTCCCTTTCCTCTTCCAAATCATTATGGTTATCTCCACCTATACTATAGCTATTGTTTTCCTCGTCCTCATTACCAATTTCCTCTTGATCATCATCCAATTCCGATCCCGGTATGTCTAAATCACTTCCTGATTTATCATCATTAAAATCCAATTCATTTGGTTCATCGGCATTTTTTGAATTTATCGTAGTTTTATTTTTCGTGGTGTCTTCTGGATCAATATTTTCTTCCAATTTGTTTTTCTTATAAATGTCTTCACTTGCTGGATAATCTGGATATCCATCCTTAAGTTTCTTTTTCATATATAAAAATTGATGTGAAAGTATTTTTTGTTTCTCTACATAAAAACAAAGTGCATGCCATTAGTATTCATCTATAACGATGAATTAGAATCTAGATGTTTTTCCCCACACTGGGGTTAGCTTATTCAAAATGTCAACCTCGCCCACCATTTCCCTTCGGCAATTAATTCATGAAAAAATTTTATAAGATAACGTCCATCGTTTTCAGTTTTCGTATTCAAAAAAGTATCATCGGTTAACTCCATACTTACAATACCATTCCTAACTGATGTCACTATATACAACATAAAATTTTCTATGTCTGATAGGTCAATATGATTGTATTTTCTTCCATTCAAAGGGAAGCATATAACTGGCATGCCAGGTTGAAGCAATTCGGGCCCTAAGTTGGTTTCAATTTTTTGAAACATGGCAATAAATTTACTGAGACCTTGCTTTACAATATTCAGACCAAAGCGTTGAAAACCAACAGGTGTTCGTGTCACGATTCATTCATTTACAAAAACTGTTTTTTCTTCTACCACCTTAAATCTGCATTTTATTCTATTACGTATTTGGTTAAACTATAAAACCATAATTATGAACAAAAGACATTATTTCTTCTTGACATTTATTGTTATCAGCACCATAAGCCTTCTCAGTTGCAATCCAGACGATAATGATATGGTGACTCCAGTTGTAAAACCTGATATTGTTTTTTTTGGCCTTACTAATGGCAATCAGTTAGTAAAATATAATGCGAATGCATCAGCAACTGTTATTTCTACAACAGCTATCACTGCATTACCTGGGGGTGAAAAAATAATTGCGATTGATTTTCGCCCTGCTACCGGACAATTATATGGATTAGGTAGTAGCAGTCGTCTTTACATAATCAATCATGAAAATGGTGCAGCCACTGTAGTTGGCACCGCATCTTTTACTCCAGCTATCAGCGGCGCTTTAGTTGGTTTTGATTTTAACCCAACTGTCGATCGTATTCGTTTGGTTACATCAGGCGGACAAAATTTACGATTGAACCCTGAAACAGGAACAGTTGCCGCAACAGATGCGAATATTAATCCAGGTGCTCCAATGATTGCAGGTGCAGCTTATACAAATAGTGTTGCTGGTGCTGCAACAACTACTTTATTTGATATTGATTTAGCCTCTAACAAATTGTTTAAACAAGATCCACCAAACAATGGAACCTTAGTCGAAGTTGGTGCATTAGGCATCACCCCGGGCTCAGCTAATGATGGTGGTTTTGATATCTCACCAGACAATGCAGTTGCTCTAGCTTCTTTTAACAGCGGCGCAAATAATGTATTATATCAAATTGATTTGAATACTGGTAAAGCAACAAGTCTTGGAAACTTAGCAACCGCGATTATTGGTTTAGCAATTCCATCAGCACCTGTAGCATATGCTGTTGACAACACAAACAATCTTCAAATTTTTAATTTTAATAATCCCGGTACTCCTGTAAGCAAAGCAATAACTGGTTTGCAAGCAAGCGAAAATATATTGGGTATTGATATACGTCCTGCAACAGGACAATTATATGCATTGGGAAGTACAAGTCGTTTGTATACTATAAATATGTCGAGTGGTGCAGCAACAATGGTGGGCACACTTCCTTTCTTAACTGCTCTTTCAGGAACATCTTTTGGATTTGATTTCAATCCAACTGTTGATAGAATAAGAGTAGTAAGTAATACCGGACAAAATTTACGATTGAATCCAAATGATGGAACAGTAGCTGCAACTGATGGTGCATTGAATCCTGCAACTACAGGGGTAACTGCCGCAGCTTACACCAATAATTTTGCAGGTTCTACTGCTACAGTTTTATTTGATATAGATATTAACACAGATAAATTGTATACACAAAATCCTCCGAATAATGGAACACTGGTTGAAGTAGGTGCATTGGGTGTAGATGTTACAGCTGATAATGGTTTCGATATCAGTGGCACTACTAATAAGGCTTATGCATTACTTACATCAGCAGGTACTACAAGAATTTATACGATTAACCTTACCACAGGTGCTGCTACACAATTGGTAACATATCCAGGTACAGCAAGAGGATTTACTGTAGGATTAGGATTTTAATAAATCATAAATTACTTATTTCATTAACCCGTTTTGCAAATGCAGAACGGGTTTTTTATTCGTAATAATGAAAATGCTGTCAAATAAAAAACCCGGCATAACCGGGTTTAAACTGTGACCCCTCAGGGACTCGAACCCTGGACCTACTGATTAAGAGTCAGAAAATCACATATAAGCAAACAAATAACAAACGATAAAAGAACCTACTAAAGTTTGCTTTTTCATTGGGAAAACTATTGTATAACTATTTATGCAATTAGTTTTTGATACCTTCCTTATCATTAGTTTTGTGTCGGAAATTAATCGGAATTTAAAACAATGCTATGAGTACAATAACAACCAAACTATTTATTGATAGTTATCATCCAAAGCAAGACGGCAGATGTGCAATGTCTTTACAGATTACCTACAACCGCAAAAAGAAATATTATCCAATACTTACCAAGGATAAAAAAAGACTTTGTTTGCTGCCGTCCGAATTCACCAGGTTATTAACTGCAAGGCGCAGGAATGAAAATGAAAAAGAAGTATACAATACTCTCCAGTCGTATGAAAGTAAAGCAACCGGGATAATAGAAAAGCTGAATGTATTTACTTTTGGAAGTTTTGAAAATTTATTTATACAAAATCGTGGTGTTGCTAATTCTATCAATGCTGCATTTGATACATATATAACTGAGTTAAGAAAAGAAGGCCGCGAAGGAACGGCAAGTAGTTACGAATCAGCAAAAATCAGTTTGAACAACTATAAAAAAGATTTAAGATTTGCCGATATCACAAAAGCAGAATTGACAAAGTATGAAAGTTATATGACTGGTGAGGGAAATAGCATGGCAACTATTGGTATTTACCTGAGGTCATTGAGGGCAATTTATAATAGCGTGGTAACTGATAGAACGAATTATCCTTTTGGCGCAGCTAAGGGCCAGTATAAAATACCAACCGGAAGGAATATTAAAAAAGCACTCACACTTCAAGAGATTGAAAAAATTTACAACCACAAACCAGCTGCCGGCACCACCGCAGAGATGGCTAGGGATTATTGGTTATTCATTTACTTATGCAATGGTTTAAACGTTAAGGACCTTTGCTTGTTAAAAAGGAAAGATATTGATGGCGATTTCCTGACCTTTCAGCGGGCTAAAACAAAACGTACTAGAAAGGATGGATTAAAAATAAGCGTTGCTTTAAAGCCGGAAGCAAAGGCCATAATAGCAAAGTGGGAACAACGATCAATAAGTCCTGAATCTTATATATTTCCCCACCTTGAAAAAGGAACTACTCCCCTTCGTGAAAGAAGGATAACCCAGCAGTTAATAAAAGTTATAAATAAGTACATGAAATTGATTGCCGACGAATTGGAAATTAGTAAAAACGTAACAACATATTTTGCCCGACACTCCTTTGCAACTATATTAAAAAGATCCGGTGCGAGTACTGAGTTTATAAAGGAAGCATTAGGACACGGCGATATGAAAACAACTGAAAATTATTTAGATAGTTTTGAAAAAGATACATTACATAAAACAACCGATGCACTAACTGCATTTGCTAAAACAGTTTAAATAGTGATTACTTATCCACAATCGTAAGTGCTATTTTGTGGTATTAAGTGTATTTTTCTCCATTTTTCTCCATTTTTCTCGGATAGATTTTTTGTTATTAACACAGCAATTTTTAGCGCATGTAAAAAAGCTAAAGAATTATATAATTTTACTTCACAGTAGCGAACAACAATTAGCCCTTTTCTAATTACGCTATTCGACCAACCCCCAAACCGCTTTAAATTTTATTCAGCTTTTTTAACTAAATCATTTTTTGATAATAAAATTCTATTGCCATGACTCTAAGAGATTTGAATGAAAATCATTTAACTAAAGAAGAATTCTGCAGCACTAAATCAATTAGTCTATCAAAACTGAATGCATTTATAAAAGCCGGGAGTATTGAATTTATAAAAATCGGCAATCGTGTTTTCATTGATAGAAACACAGAACTGCCCCCCACACCTAAAAAACAAAATGCCCATGCTTGATAATATTTTATTAAGCCAGATCCCATTAGAAAAACTGGCTGATGCGGTCGCATTAAGTCTGCAACCTTTCATTAGAGAAGAATTGCGAAGGGTGTCTGGTGCAATGGCCCCTACTGACGAGATTTTAAATATTGATGAAGCGGCAAAACTACTCGGACTATCAAAGCCAACCGTATATGCAAGCAATAGTATACCTAAGATGAAAAAAGGAAATCGTTTGTATTTCCTAAAAAGTCAGTTAGTCGACTACCTGAAAACAGGTAAGAAAAAATCCATAATAGATATTAATAACGAGATAGACCAGGTGATCAAAGAAAATTACTTGAAATAAATCTTTCTACAGCAATGTGGAAAAAAAACTAGTGTTCAAAGCGGTACAACTTCCAGTAACTGCCACTTAATTAATATAACCGCTAACAAGCGACAAAATATTAAGCATGGCAGACAATACTTTATTAACTAAAAAAGAAACCGCAGACTATTTAAAAGTTTCTACCAGAACTATTGATGATTACCGGAAAGCAGGAAAAATAACCTGCCACAAACCGGGAAAGAAGGTATTATTTAAACGAACTGAGATTATTGAATTTTTAGAAAAGGGAAGGCAAGTGAAGTCGAATTGAAAAACCGAAGGAAAAAAGTAAAAGCATGAGTGAAAATAATTTATTGATAGAAGAAGTGATCGAGGCTATAAACAACACCCCTCCTTCGCTATCAGAATTATTAAGCAAGAGTAGGATTAATTACGGCGACGAAATAATTGAGCCTCCGGTATGCATTTCTATAAACTGTGACCATGGCGAATCTATTATTGGAACAATGGGAAATTTTTCTCTTGTGATGGGAAAAGCTAAGAGTAGAAAAACATACTTCACTAGTTTAATCGTGTCCAGGCTGCTTACAAATGATAACGATAAAATAAGAACTTATTTAAAACCTGGCAAAGACAAGATATTGTTTTTTGATACCGAGCAAAGCGGGTACCATGTTCAAAAAGTTTTACGGCGAATAATTTCAACCGCAAAGATTACAGACAAAGAAACTAATAGAGTTGCATTGCATTGTTTAAGGCCCTTTGGCACCGCTAAAAGACTTGAATTAATTGAATATGCTCTATATAATACTCCAGGTGTTGGTGTTGCTATAATTGACGGCATAAGGGATTTGGTAAAGGATATTAATAGTGCCGAAGAGGCCGCAATGATTTGCGACAGGCTATTAAAATGGACCGCAGAATTAAATATTCATATCGTAGTGGTACTACACCAAAACAAAGCTGATAACAACGCAAGAGGGCATTTAGGAGCCGAGATCACCAATAAAGCAGAAACGGTAATACAGATTGCTAAGGATGCACAAAATCCAGACTTATCGATTGTATCCTCTGAGTATTTAAGGGATATAGATTTTAAAGAGTTTGCATTTGGTATTGACGAGGACAAACTCCCTTATTTAATTAATGATTGGACAACACAAAAGAAAGAATCCAAAACAACAAAAGCCTCTGCACCAAATATCATAGCAGACGAATTCCACTTACTGCGATTAGGCGAGGCTTTTAAATCCGGTGAAAACCTGACCTACGAACCCACCTGGAGAGCTATAAAGAATTCATTTCTTGGATTTCAAACTATAAGTGACAATAAAGCAAAAGACTTTCTGACATATTACCAGCAAAAAGGATGGATTATCAAAGTAGAAGCGCGTAAAAAAGGAAATATGCACCCGGTTTACGAATTATCGAGGGTGGTTTAAAAACAGGTGGTTTACCGCCTTATATATAGGCGGTTAAACCGATAAACTACTTTAACCAAACTAGTTTAAACCGATTAAACCGACTTATTAAAATTAATAACTAGAGAGAATGACCGCAACGACTTTTCGATTTTATCTTGATAGAACATCAAAAAAGTTTCCTTGTCCTTCATGCGGGCAAAAGAGATTTGTAAAATATGTTGATGCTGAAACGGGCGATTATATTTCTGATAACGTAGGCAGGTGTGATCGGGAGAATGACTGCGGAATGCACACTACCCCAAAGGAACACTTTAAAGAAACTGGCAAGGAATTGCAGCCATTGATAATTGAGAGGCGGCAAGAGCCTGAAAAAAGGCCTATAGAGTATTTGCCAACAGAATGTTTTGCAGCGGCTGACATAAAACATAGGAAACGGAATAACTTTTTTTTATTCCTGATTGATTGTTTCGGATGGCATATAGCTAACGAATGCTTTTCAAAATATTTTATTGGTACCAGTAAGCAACAGCCCGGCAGCACTATATTTTTTCAGGTTGATGAACAAGCGAGGTTAAGGACTGGCAAGGTAATGCAGTATGATAAATTAACAGGTAAGAGGTTGAAAGATGAAAGCAATAAAATTACGTGGGTCCATAAAATGCTGAAACTCGATATCAACTTTCAGCAAATTTTTTTTGGTCAACACTTGTTAGATGAAAACCCCGATAAAAAAATATGCATAGTTGAATCTGAAAAGACGGCAGTTATTGCGGGTGTTTATTTTCCTAAATATTTATGGCTTGCAACTGGTGGGGCTATTGGTGGGTGCAAGTGGAGGGAGTATGAAGTTTACAAGTCTTTAAAATATCGGACCGTTACATTTTTCCCCGACTATGGATATAGTAATAAAAAGACAGGTAAGACCTGCTTTGCGGAATGGTGTGAAAGAGTGCAGCGAATTAGCGAAGCAATACCAGGTGAATTTCATGTAAGCGACTTATTAGAAAAGAAGTTGAGCGAACAAGAGCGGGATGATCGGGATTTATTGGATTTGATTTTAAAGAGAGATGAAACAGGCCGGGCATTAACAGACCATAACTACCCCGTAATGTTTGACCTGAAACCCGGTGAAATATTTGATTTATGATCCCTAATCAGAAATAAGAGTATGGCCATATTTCAATATCACCATTAACAGTAAAGAGTTTTAGCAATGATAGAGCAAGTAAATAAAAATATTTCCGACACAATTACAACACAAGTGCCTAATTGGAGGGCAATGTTAAAGATAATGAAGCTGCAAAGTATTGAGAAAGCCCATCCCGATTTCTTTCATGCATCCGGTGGTTATCGTATGGAAATAAAATCGTACAACGATAGATTACCAAATGAGTTGCGGCGAAGCATTGAGGATTTTATTGTTAGTTCTGGAGGCTATTGTAGTAAGATAGAAAGTAATAAAGGCTATGGATTAAAGTTTGTTCATAAAGATATTATTGCATCGGTAGTTATTCCTGATAATCTGTTTGGCGGCAGACGTAGTGCAATGACACCTTATAAGCATGGATCAATATTCGTTGCTTACTCCTTCCCCGCATTCCTGACATGGTACCAACAATTGGGACTATCGCTACCTGAATTTTTTAAATCAAAACAATCTACAAATGAGTGAAACTATTTATAAGGTTGTGTTTGTTCCTTACTGGATAACAGACTTAACAAACAAAGGTTATTCAACAGAATCTATCAATAGCGTAATGCGAAGCGCAATGATAAAGACTGTGAAAGAAATAGATGTTTTATTAACCGATGGTAGTTTGAATGAAATGGAAAGGGTTGTATATGAAAACACCAAAGCTATTCTCTGTGAGAATGTAGAAATGACAGAGCAGCAGAGAAGGACATTGGTATATGGTGTTGACATATTAAGAACCGATGCACCCCCTCCTATTGAATTAACAATGAATAAAGATTGATATGAAACGATTAACAGTAAAGCAGGAAACATTCTGCCAACAGTATCTTATTGATTTAAACGCTTCACGAGCTGCTATCCGTACGGGTTACAGTGCTAATACTGCAAACATTAAAGGACACCAGTTATTAAATAAACCAGCGATAGCAGAAAGAGTTAAAGCACTAATCGACGAACGATCAGAACGGACTGCTATCACAGCCGATAAAGTATTGAATGAATTAGCAGCGATTGGGTTTGCCAATGTAAAAGACTTTGTTACTGTGGTTGAAAAGGAAAGACCAGGAAAGAAAGGTGTGGTACATAAATATAAAGCAGTAGAAATAAATCAGACTGGTGATATCGAGGCTGAAAAGATGAAAGCAGTTGCAGGAATAAGAAATACTAAAGATGGAATTGTTGTCATGATGCATGACAAGGTTAAGGCATTAGAACTTATTGCAAAGCATTTGCAGATGTTTAAGGACGAAGGAAGTAATAATTTAAGTCAATACAATATCACATTAACACTATGAGCAAATTGATTGAATATGTAAGGCCAAAGATATATGAGTATCAAAAAAAGATGTTAGATAGTCCTGCTAGATTTACAGTTTGCGAAGCCGCAACAAAGGTTGGTAAAACAGCATCACATATTATATGGTTATTTGAGCAGCCTTTAGATTTAAAATTAAAACCCGGTCAGAAATGTTATTGGATTTCACCTGTTTATTCTCAGGCTGAAGTAGCGTATCAACGAATGAAAGCACAGGTTACTAATTCAAACTTTTTTAAATCGAATGAAAGTAAGCTAAGATTAATCTATCCTACAGGCGCAGAAATACATTTTAAAAGTGCATCAGATCCCGACACTCTTTATGGTGACGATGTCTATGCGTTCGTGTTTGATGAGTTTACAAGAGCGAAGGAAGCTGCCTGGTTTGCGTTAAGATCAACTATCACAGCGACTAAAGCAAAGGGTAAATTTATTGGAAACTGCAAAGGGCAACGCAATTGGGGCCATACTCTTGCAATGAAAGCAAAGGCAGGTGAGAAAGACTATGAGTATTTTAAAATAACCGCTTATGATGCTGCAAAAGAAGGTTTGTTATCATTGGAGGAAATTGAATCAGCTAAAAGAGATTTACCAGAGAGTGTTTTCAGAGAATTGTATTTAGCAGAAGCAAGTGAGGACGGCAGTAACCCTTTTGGTTTACAACATATCCCCCATTGTGTTTATCCAATATCAAAACATCCCCCTGTTTGTTTCGGTATTGACCTTGCTAAGTCGCATGACTGGACTGTAATTATCGGACTGGATAAATATGGTTTTGTCAGCTACTTTGATAGATTTCAAAAAGGCTGGCCTGAAACAGTTTCCACTATTAAGAATTTGCCTGATTTACCAATGAAGATAGATAGTACTGGTGTTGGTGATCCGATAGTTGAATATGTCCAAAAAGAAAGAAGCCGGGTTGAAGGAGTAAAGTTTACCCAAGCAAGCAAACAACAACTAATGGAAGGATTGGCTTTAGCTATTCAACAACGAAAGATTGCTTTTCCTGAAGGTCCAATAAAAGATGAATTAGAATCATTTGAATTTGAATACACGAAAACAGGTGTAAAATATACTGCTCCATATGGCTTACATGATGATTGCGTGTGTGCATTAGCCCTGGCAAATGATCAATATAAGACCGCAGTAAATTCTGGAAAATATTGTTGGGTTTAGAGTTGGGACAGTTTTTGATTTCTGCCACTTATAATAGAACACTATAAATCAAAATGCAACAAGTTTAAAATTTTACCATTTATAGTATATAAACATTATTAGCATGGCTACACTATTGACCACAAATGAAGCAAAACAAATTCTAAAAGTTGATAGAAGTACTATTAACAGATGGACTAAACAAGGGTTATTAAAAAAAATGAAAGTTAGTAGCGATTCAAGATCTGTGAGGTATGATGAAAAAGAAGTAAGGAGTTTGTTTAAGAAAGAAGTAAACAGTTAAAAAAAATATGGAAAAGCAAAAAACAGTTAAACAATCAACGGTAGACGAAAACGGTAACCCTAAATGGTTTGAGGTAAAGTTTCCCTATCTATTTATGGATGAACCTCACGAACTAACATTAAGAGGGTCGTTTGCAAAGGATGAAAACGGGAATTTGTATATCGATTCTGGTAGCGGCTTTACCGCTGCAGCGAGAAGATTTAGTGATGCACTCAGAATCGGTCCTGAGAGATTTGAAATAAACAGAAAACTAATTGAGATATTAAAAGCTGATTATGATATTTAAATAACTTCTGATTCCGGTTATATCCAGAGGGTCTGTCTGTTATATTCAGGCCCTCATTTTAATTTTTTTTTCACTCATGCTTTGGCTTTTCTTTTTTCCTCCCGGCGAAATGTCGGGAGGTTTTTAAAAACTTTAATAAATGCAGAATATAGATTTTGATAAAATAACGGTTGGCGAATTTTTGGAGATAGCTGAAATTTCAGACTCGGATAAAACTGATATTGAAAAGACGTATCAAATTATGTCGATAATGACGGGCGAAAGTGAGGAAGAAATTGTTAACAGTCCAGACGATTCAGTTCAAACAACCTTAACTAATCTTAAAGCCTTTTTGAAGCAACCATACATTGATAAAAAGCCAAGAACGGTTCTTTTAAGTTCTTCCGGTCACTATTTGGTTGAGTATAATATACAATCGTATAGCGAAAATGATTTAACTGAATTGGTTGATATATTAGAAAATGGTTGGAGTAGAAACTTGCTTAAATTATTATCCATTATTACCAACGCTCTCTTTGTTGAGGGCGATAAAGAAAAGGACTTGAAAACAATTTGTTTTAACGATGCTGTCTATGCATGTCTTTATGTTTTAAATCGCCTTACTGATTTCACAAAAGAAGATTATGACAGTAAATGAAATGTTCATAGAGGGAAGGCGTTTAGATGTCAGCAATGAGATTTCGTCACTCATTACCTACGCTGTTGACGATGTAAGGGATTTTGGAGATCGCAACACAGCATTTAGCAAGACAATTGTTTTACCCGGCACAGCAAATAACAATAAACTATTTGGCAATATTTTCAATGTAACTGTTTCAAATCCTTACAGCGAAACGGTTGATAATGTCGGTACAAATTTCAACGCTTCTGTTTCTGCCGATTGTTTGATATTTCAAAATCATATACAGGTATTCAAAGGAACATTGAGAGTGCTTGAAATAATTATCGTTAATGGTGTACCCGAATATGAAGTAGCGGTAAGTGGTGAACTCGGTGGATTGGTCGCTGCACTCGGTGCAAAGAAGATTGAGGATATTGATTTCTCCGCTTATGATCATGACTGGACGGCGAGTAATATAATTACTTCATGGGCATTAACGCCAGGTGATTCTTATTTCTATCCGTTAATTGATTATGGTGGAGTGAGTCCTATTCACGATAAACATAATTGGGATATCAGGGCTTTCCGTCCTGCTTTTTATGTACGGGGATTGATCGACAGAATGCTAACGGCAGCTCATTACCGTTACGAATCTGCATTGTTTGATAGCGACAGATTTAAAACTCTTGTTATTCCGAATAATAAAAAATCATTACAGACAATCACGACTTTAATCGGACAGGGAACAACCGGAACGACACAGACAATTATCAGCAACGGATTAGGCGGTGAGAATAATATACCACAGGCATCAACAACAGCAACCGATTTTACTTATGCATCGGGCGTATGGACGTATACCGGAACAGATACAAAGACATTCACATTAAGAGTTGCGGCTATTGGCGGACTTGTAATGAGCAATGGGAATATGTATATCGGTGTAAAGAAAAACACCGTAGCACAGTTTTATTATGTTCCTGCTTTTACAACGGCTAATGGTGGCAATTATAATATTTCATTTGACTACGTTATTACGTTAGCTAATGGTGATACGTTTTCCATCTTCGCTACAAGAAACGGCTCAGGTACTTATTCGTTAACTACTACTACATTTTCACTACAGATACAATCTCCGGTTCCTGTTGTTGCTGATTTAGCACCGGGCGGACTGGTTATCATGAATGATATACTTCCTAAGAATGTATTACAAAAGGATTTCCTTTCATCAATAATTAAACTATTCAATCTGTATGTCTATGAAGATAAGAATAGCAGTAAAAAACTATTCATTGAGCCTTATGTAGATTTTTATGATTTGAATGTATCGGGTGTTGTTGACTGGACTTATAAGATTGACCGGAGTAAATCTATCCGGTTAAAACCAATGAGCGAGTTAAACAGTCGCTATTATGATTTCAATTTCAAACCTGATTCAGACTATTACAATGAATTATACAAAGCAAGGTATAATGAAGTCTATGGCAATAGGTTTTATGATTCTGCTTATGAGTTTGCAAACGAAAAACAAAGTATTGATTTAATATTCTCCCCTACTGTACTAGTTGGCTATACTGGCATTGATAAAGTTATTCCAACAATGTTTAAGAAAAATTCAGGTGTTGAGGAAAAGATGGATACCAATATCAGAATACTTCAAACCAAAAGAATTACAGGCGTTTCTTCATGGTCAATCAAAGACGGTGCTTCTACTTTATACAGCGGTATTACTTCATACGGTTACGGCGGTCACTATGACGATCCCGATGCACCTTCTAATGATATTCATTTCGGGGTGCCACAAGAATTGTTCTTTACGCTGTTATCAGGCGCAGTTAATACAACTCAGTTTAATGTATACTGGAGTACATACATGGCTGAAATTACAGACAAGGACAGCAAGCTATATACAGCGTATGCAAAACTTAACGCAAAAGATATTTATGATTTGGATTTTTCAAAACTTATCTATTGTGATGGTGCTTACTGGAGGTTAAACAAAATCGAAGATTGGAACGCAACGAATCCCGATGTATGTAAAGTTGAATTATTAAAGGTGATAAATCTATTGTACTAAATAACATGAAAAAAATATTACCAGTTTTTGAATTATTGATAAATCCTGAAACAGAAGGACATGAAGAGGTTTCACAAGTTGCTCTGGTTCCTAATCCTGCAATAGGAATTAATTTTTTGAAATTTAATCAAATTAAAATGAAAGACAATATCTCTCCTGATAGAATAAAAGTAACTCTTGAAAAAATCGATCGTTTGGCTTCAACGATTACAAAGCCTGTTATTAATAAACCTGAAAAAACCGGATTGGAAATTTACAAAGAAACTGTAAGGGGTAAGTTTATTAGTTGCATGAGTAAAATTGCAGAAAAGAAAAGAGTAGAAAATATTCCTGAAAATAAAATCAACGGGCAATTAAAAGATGGTAGTAATATTTATGCTCCTGATTTGGTGAAAGGTGCCGCTGCAACTGACTACGCAACTGGTGTTCCAATTCAACCCGGGTTATATCAATTACCTAGTGGTTATAATGTAACAATCGGTAATAGCGGAATAATTCAATTAGTGGAAAAGATAAAAGGAGAACCAAAAAAGTTTTAAATGCCTACAACACAGAATAGTAAAAGCACACTTGATTTTTTAGGCACCATTGGCTCCGATGATAGAGGCGATAAAGTCAAGTTGAATAACGTGGCAAAGGCTCTCGTTGAGTTGTCGGCATTTCTAATCGGAACTGCTTCTGATAACATGGATAGGAAAAAGAATGTAGCAACAGGTGACACAATATCGAGCATGCAAGCTACTGACATTCAAACAAACGGCACAAGGCTAAAGATTGATGTAATGATTGCCAGTACTTATAAATTCTTAAACGATGGTGTGAAGGGTGTTGATGGTGGCAAAGGTAAATATCAATTTAAGAACACGAGAGTAAGTAAACGAATGGCACTTGCAATATTAAAATGGGTAAGGCGCAGAGGATTAAGAGCAAGAACATATCCAAGCAAGTACGGTGCTTATGGCACAAAATTAAAAACAGGCGGCAGGGGGAAGATTGAGCAAAAAGATATTGGCATTAAAAAGATGGCAGATGCTGCAACAAGTCAAAAAAGTTTAGCGTATGCCATTGCAACCAATATTAAAAAGAATGGAATAGAGCCAACTCATTTCTTCTCTAATGCAGTAAAAGAAACAAGCAAACGAGCAAAAGATAAACTAGGAAAAGCCTTAAAGATTGATATTGTAGAGAGTTTAAAAGACCTGAAGTTTTAGGTTCTGACCCCGAAAGGGTTCTAACCTGGTACCTAAACAATACAACTTTTTAAAATTTTCTATTGACTGGGAAGGTAAGATTAGTTGGGTGGAATGCACCTTTGGTTAACATAGAAATTCTGAAATATTTTTTATCGTACTCCTTTTGCAATTCCTCTAATTTAATAGACTCACCATACATGCCCCATAAATAATAAAATTCAATTTTGGGGTTAGGGAATCTAACTTCAAAACTCTTAATGATTTTTGAACTCAGCCCACTAATGGATGATAGACTAGAGGCCCACTTTTCATTAAATAATTCAGAGAAATTTAATACTTCATCGCAGGCTATTTTTATTTCAGTACATGACTTTGTTACATATTCCCTAAAATTCATATCGGGGTAAAACCATACCTGAGGCTTGTCTATATCTACATCAATTTTTGTACATAATTCACGCAGCCGTTGAACGTCTAAATCGAAGTCTTGTATTTTGTGATAGGTATCTCTCTTTCCAATTTCGTTTAACATATATCTAATTCTCTCGTTAATAAGAAGAATATTATTTGAAACGGATGTATAAACCGATACTTTCTTTTTTGTCTTATAAAGTAACTCAATAAGAAAATAGAAAAACAATCCAGTAATGTATGTTACCAGTAATTGATTTATGATTGAATTAACCGATACCAGGAAACTCCATTGCGAAGGTATTACGATCCATCTGGCTTCGTAATTTAAAACACCTATAAGCGAGGCAATAAGTGAACACCATACTATTATTGAAACCTCTTTAACAGTGATCTTAAAAACTGTAGGTTTAGTTAACCATTGGATAAACTTATTTTTTTTCATTTCTTTAGTGGGGGTTATCCAAACCTTTACCAGTAAGCATTTCAGAGGAAAGGTGCGAAAATATATTGTTATACAAGGCCTTTGCCTTTCGGACTTGGTTTAATTTTACCGTTCTTTTTCTCATACAATTCTAAATACTTATCTACTGACAAATTATAAATATCTGAATTGCTAACCCTTTCTTTAGCAGCGACGGTTCTTACTTTTTCTAAAGCATTATTTTCTATGTTGAAATTAACCTGAGTCTTTCCTTCTGGGACCGTCCTTTTGTTGCCTCCCCCACTTTTTATTTTAGCCATAATTGAAATTTAAAGCTCAAAAATAGGGTAAATAGAGTATATGTGCAATAGTCCGTATATACGTTTGCAACACTATTGCAAAAATAAATATTCATTAATATTATACGTATATACCGTATATACTTAATTTAGCACTCGTAATAGAACTAAATATTATAATAAACCAACATTATGAAAGAGAAAAAAAGTAAACTAGGCGATACTGTAAGTCTTATGGCTTTTAATAATCTGTCTGAGTCATTTAATTCAATAGTTAGGACAAATTCAATGCTACTAGAAATAATAAATGATTTGGAAAAAAAGTTAACACCTAATAACACAGAGATTGTTTTGAGATCTTGTGTTGGCTGCAAATTCATTGGGAAATGCCCACTTATAACAAATGACTTCAATAACAGTTATTCTGTTTGTCCTAAAAAGCTCTCACTCAAAGAATCCTTATTAAGTCCAGGCACAGGCAAGCGGCTCGACCTTTGCCATTTGAACTAATCCTTTTTGGAATGAGAAAGCGAAGGAGAGGTATTTGTGGAGTTTAATTTCCGCAACTCTATTAGCCGTTGCAGTTCCTTTACTATTTCCTGCTTTCTCTCCTTATCTTCTTTGGCTTTTAAATATTCCTCTGTATGCTTTGCAAGCATTTCAACCAAAGTTTCTGTATCGAGTAAGTAAAGATTATCCATTTGAAAAACTAAGTTACAATCATCACGCCAATACCTATTTTAAACTGCGGCTAATTTCGCCAATGTGTCGGAACTGTGACGGAAACAAAAAATAAAAAAGGCTGCAACTAACGCAACCTTTTGATTATCAAGTGACCCCTCAGGGACTCGAACCCTGGACCTACTGATTAAGAGTCAGTAGCTCTAACCAGCTGAGCTAAGGAGTCGTCGGGCTGCAAATATAAGTGAAACAGCTATGAGATGATTGTTTCTATTCACTCAAAAAATTACTAACTTTTCGATACTTCTTTTTTAACTATTGTATTGCCAAAACATACTTGTATGTCTTACAACTGGAAAGAATTTACCAAACAAATACCTATTAAAGCATCAGCAAAAGCCATCTATGATGCATGGACAACACAACAAGGATTGGAAAGTTGGTTCCTTCGATTGGCACAATTCACTAAAGCAGATGGAAGTTTGCGACCTAAAAATATTTCGATTGAAGCAGGTGACCATTACAAATGGCTTTGGCATGGCTATGATGATAGCGCAACAGAAGAACGAGAAGTGCTGATGGCAAACGGATGGGATCAATTGCAATTCAGTTTTTCTGGTGGTTGTATTGTTACGGTTTCAATAAAACAAGTTGATGGAGAAACTATTTGTGAATTGATGCAATATATGCCGATGGAGGACCAAAGGGAGCAACAACATTTTTTTATTGAGTGTGGAAGCGGCTGGAGTTTTTATATGGTTAATCTTAAGTCGGTTTTGGAAAATGGATATGACCTACGCAATAAAAATGTCGCACTTCAGAAAGTTATTAATGCATAAAATTTGATGGCTACTTATCAGGCTTTTATCACTATTCATCAAAAGGTAGATGAGGTGAAAAGAAAAGATCGTAACTTAAGTTTCTAAATTTTCAGGTATGAAAAAATTATTGATAGCGTTTGTTTTACTGGCTGGGCTTACTGCGGTTGCCTTCGCCAGTTTCAACAACAGAAAAAAAGCTACAACTGAAAACAAGACAGAAAAAAGCAAAAAAGAATGTAGCCGAAAATGCCTATTCAGTTAAGTTTTTTATCCTCAAAGCACCTCCTGATTTATTGATAAAAGCAATTTTCAGGAGGTTTTTTATGCCCTTTCTCAAATAAAATAATTCGCCTTTCTAGTCAAAAATAAATTCGAATATTTGTTTGTTAAGTACTGATAATCATATTATAATAAACTGATTTATTTGAGATTTTTAAGTGGTAACATAAAAATTCCCTTTGCAAATCTCCCAAATCACTAATTTTGATCAGATTCCTAACCCAACAAATTCCTCCAAAAATTAAAAGCCCGACAACCATTAAATTCTGGCTTTATTGACAGTAATTTTTATTGAAAGAATAATTAAAAAGGGAGGTAACATGTACTCGTACGATCTGCTGGAAACCGGTTGTTATTACCTGGTAAAAGAAAATGAAGATTCACCCATTACACTGATAAAAGTAGCAGTGGCATCTGACCATTGTTTGTTTATTCAGCGTTTTGATGAACCGATGGAAACTGGATGGAAATTAAAAAAGGATTCGCTCCACGATATCATTGAGTGCCTGAGTGATGAGATGGTGAAAGAATGGGAAACCCATTACAAAAGCAATCAGGATGCCTTCTACGAAGAAGACGATGATGAATAGATTCCTATGATATTGATTTAACTTTTTAGCAGTTGTTTCTTAATGAAGCAACTGCTTTTTTATTTAGCCGCCTGCATAAATTCCTTTTCAGGATCGTTGAAATAACTTATTTTGTTTATTCAATCTACCGCTATGTCCCGAATCATTTCATCCAAAACACTATGTGTTGCTGCCGCATTTTTCTTTTCTACGGAATTGTTTGCGCAGCCCATTCCCAACGAGCCCAAAAACGATTTACCTACAGATTATCTACCGCCAAGTTTTCATGCAGGAAGAAGAGCAGCATTGCGGGAGATTATGCCGGACAATTCGGTGATGGTAGTATTCGCCTACCCTACCCGCACTTTTTCTAATGATGTAGAATATCTATATCATCAGAATCCTGACCTGTATTATTTCAGTGGATATAAAGAACCGCATTCATTATTGTTAATTTTTAAAGAAGAACAAACAGATTCGGTGGGAAATAAATACAAGGAATTATTATTTGTTCAAAAAAGAAATGCACAAGCCGAACAATGGACAGGCAAAAGATTAGGGACAGAGGGTGCAAAAGAAAAATTGGGCTTGCCTGTAGTTTACAACGGTGCTGATTTTAAAAATTTCCCTATCGATTTTTTAAAATTCGATAAAATCATTTATGACCGCTTTCCGGTTGATGTTCCTAACTCCCCTGATAATGCCGACTTATACGATTTGATACAGCAGTTCAAAAAGAAATCGGTTATGCCGGAACAAATGACGCAGCAGAACCGGTTCGATACACATTTATATAATAGCCTAACTGCTTCGTTGCGTGAAATAAAAACATCAGAAGAAATTGATCTGCTTCGCAAAGCTGTAGAAATTTCTTGCCAGGGACAAAATGAAGTAATGAAAACAGTAAACCCTTCTATGTCGGAATTGGAAATACAGGGTTTGCATGAATACGTTCATAAAAAATATGGAGCAGAGGAAGTGGGTTACGGTTCCATTATCGGTGCTGGAGAAAATGGCTGCATTCTTCATTATATGGAAAATGCAAAAACAAAAGTGGGCACTTCTATGATATTAATGGATGTTGGTGCTGAATATCATGGTTATACTGCTGATGTGACAAGGACCGTTCCTGTTGATGGTAAATTTTCAGAAGAAGAAAAAGCAATTTATCAAATAGTTTATGATGCGCAGGAAGCAGCTTTCAAAACATTGAAGAACGGATCGAAATGGTCGGATGCAAGGGATGCTGCAAAAGATATTATTGCTAATGGATTAATAAAGCTTGGAATCATTAAAGAAAAAAGAGAAGTAAGCAAATTTTATCCGCATGGTTTAGGGCATCACATAGGAATGGATGTACATGATCGTGGTTCTTATGAAACATTGAAAAAAGATATGGTGATTACTATTGAGCCCGGCATTTATATTCCTGAAGGAAGTAATTGCGATAAAAAATGGTGGAATATTGCAGTTCGTATAGAAGATGATTTATTAATTACTAACGATGGCTACGAATTGCTCTCCCGTTTTGCTCCAAGAAAAATAGAAGACATTGAAAAAATGATCCAACAAAAATCGGTGATTGATAATTTTAAATTGCCGCCGTTAGAATCAGGGAAGAAAAAGGGGTTTTAAATTAAAAAGTCTGCCTTTTATATTGGCAGACTTTTTAATTTATTCAATACTGTGTTTTTAAAGAACCTGATATCTTCTTAATTCAACTATTCCGGATAATGTACCAGTTCCATCGAAGAATTCAAACTTAATAAGGCCGATCCCTTTTGCATAATACGCTTTGATACTGCCAGATAAATTGGTAACATCCTGCCAAGTGGCACCCACCAGTGCTTGAGCTGTTTCTTCCACTACAATAACATTGGTGAAGTTCATTGTACCCTTAGATGTTGTAAAAGATATTGGAACATCTTTTTGAAGAATAGTATTTTTCACCCGCAATGTGAATGGAGTAACCGGTGGTAAATTTATATTACCTGTAAATGCGCCAGAAGTCCATGTTGTTCCTACCGTAACATTATCCTTTAAGAAAATATAACTGCCCCATTGTGGGGGTGGTTGAAAACCAAAATAATCACCTATATCCAACCATTCAAAATAATCACCACCTGATTTACGGAAATAGCCTGATGAATCGGTTCCAGTTTCATCTTTCTGCATAAGAATATTATAGACATTTCCCTGTGCTGAAAGTGTAGGTGCAATTACATTTCGATATAATGAATCATCTGGGTCATCATCAAATTCATAACTCCAGTTGCTGCCTGTGGTTCTTGGGTAATAATCGTTAGATAGAGGAGGACCGACAATATCAATAGCGAATGTGCAGGTGCTTGTTCCAAATGTTATGGTAAATGTTTGTAAACCAGATGCAGTAGGAGTACCTGTGCCGTTGAGTTTAAGTGATTGTGCACCTAAAGTTGTAAATGATCCCGACGCAGCAAAACTAATTCCAGCCACAGTATTTGTCGTAATGCTATATACCCCTAATGTTGTTACATTAACCTGTATGTCTACAGAGTTCGTTGTTACCAATGCTGTATTGATTGTATAAGTTCCATTGATAGTAGCGGGAGTACATGCGCCAGCAGTTGCACCTAACGTTCCTACAGCAGGATTACCAACAGGAATCACAAAACTACAAGTAGAAGTTCCAACTGTAACTGGTACAGTTGAGTTACCATTGCTAACTGGTTTTCCAACACCAGTTAAAGTAATTTGTTTTACTCCAGTTGCAGTAAACGAACCAGATCCCGAAAATATCATTCCATTTACTGCTGTTGGTCCTGTAGTAACAGTGTATGTTCCGATAGTAGTTACATCAACATTCAATACAACGGTATTGGTAAAATTAAGATCATTACCCGTTGCATAGCTTCCATTTATCACTGCTCCGCCACAACTTCCAGCAGTGCTTTGCAAAGTAAATACCGCTGGTGATGAACCTACAGGCAAGACAGTTATTGCAATATCACAGGTGCTGGTGCCATAGGTTATAATAAAATTATTGATACCTGCAGAAAAAGGGGTGCCGCTACTTCTAAGCGTTACTGTATTAGCACCTAAGGTTGTAAATACTCCAGTCGCTCTGAAAAAATATCCATTTAATGTATCCGTATAGATAGTATAGTTTCCTGTTTCTGTTACATTTACTGAAATGGTGATAGTGTTGGTTGCCGCTACCAATGGCGTAGCCGCAACATAGGTGCCGTTTATAGTTTTTGGGAGGCAATCGCCACTTACGTCACTTTGCAAACTACCTACAGAAGGTTTGTTGCTGACTTCAAAACTTTTTTCTTTTAAACATCCTACCGCCACCAAGAGTAACAATAATGTCACGCCAAGAAAGATTCTTCTCATAAAATAGGTAATTAATTTTAGCCCCTAAAAATAAGCATATTTAGTCTAATACCTGTTTTGCAAAAGGCAGAAACAGCTACTAAATACCGGCACGCCGGAGCTAAACTTAGTCTTATTTTTGAAGGAAACTGGATTACATGAAAAACGTATTTTTTCTCTTTTTATTTTCCGCTGCAATTTCCTGCAAAGGTCAGGCCGATTCTGTAAAAACCCTGAGTGTTCAGGAATTTAGTGCAGGATTGAACGAAAAAAAAGTGCAACTACTGGATGTTAGAACAGCCAACGAATTTAAAACAGGCCATATTAAAAATGCGTTACAGGCAGATTGGAACAATAAAACTGAGTTTGCTGAAAGAATAAAATTTGTAGAAAAAGATAAGCCTGTTTATATCTATTGCCTTGCCGGGGTACGGAGCAATGCAGCGGCTGTATGGATGAGAAATAATGGTTTTAAATATGTGGTGGAATTAGCAGGCGGTATCAATGCATGGAAAAAATCAGAAAAACCATTGGAAGGAATCAACAATGAAAAGCAATTAACTATTCAGGAATATTGGGAAAAGATACCGAAGGATAAAACGGTGTTGGTTGATTTTGGTGCAGCATGGTGCCCGCCTTGCATTCAAATGGAGGATGTAATCAGCAAATTAGTAGCAGAAAAAGATTTGAACTTTCAATTAGTGAAAATAGATGGCGGTATTCATACGGATATTATGAAGGAGTTAAGTATTGAGCCTATCCCCTTCTTTATTATTTATAAAAATGGAAAAGAAGTATGGCGTCATCAAGGTGTGGTAAGTAAAAAAGAATTGAAAGACCTTTTGAAATAACTTTAGCTGATAAATATTAATTCATGAAAAGAAAATCATTCCTGCAAACCACTGCAGCGGTAATCGGTAGCACCTTGTTGCCTTCTATTTCGTATGCAGAGGAAAATGGTAAAAAGCCTTTGCGTTTTGCATTCATCAGCGATATACATGTGAGACCAGGTGAAATACCAGAAGCAGGAATGGCAAAAGCATTAAAGCATATACAACAGCTAAAGCCAAAAGTTAATTTCATCATCAATGGTGGCGATGCCATTATGGATTCGCTGGATGCTGATAAACAAAAAACGCAAATACAATGGGATCTGTTTCAAACCATTTTAAAAAATGAAAACAGTTTGCCTATTTATCATTGCATCGGTAATCATGATATATGGGGTTGGTTTATAAAAGAAAATAAACCAGAAACAGATCGGCTTTTTGGAAAAGTGTGGGTAGTAGAAACATTGCAAATGAAAAACCGCTTTTACAGTTTTACAAAAGGCAATTGGCATTTTATTGTACTCGATAGTACCCAACTCAATCCGGCAGGTGGTTATATTGCTTACCTGGATACGGAACAATTGACATGGCTTGAAAATGAATTAGCATCAGTACCTGCTGATAAATTTATTTGTTTAGTTTCTCATATTCCTATCTTATCGATTTGCGCAGGATTATTTTTTGACAAAACAGAAACAAATGGCGATTTGAAAATTCAGCGCAATTTGATGCACACCGATTTCATAAAATTGAAAAAAATATTTATGAAATATCCCAACTTAAAAGTTTGTTTGAGCGGCCATATTCATTTACAAGATGAATTAAATTATCTAGGCGTTAAATATTATTGCAATGGCGCTATTTGCGGTAATTGGTGGAAAGGTGCTTTTCAAGAATTTGATCCTGCCTATGCAGTAATAGAGTTATTTGATGATGGAACTAGTAAGAGAACGATGACGAAATATGAGTAGTGAGTGGTGAGTCGTGAGAGGGAGGCTGTATTAAGCTTTAAGCATTCAGCATTTTAATTTTTGAATTATTAATATGAACTTTTTTAGATTATACTTCGCTTCTGTTTTTCTATTATTCTCAACCACTACATGGTCGCAAACACCTACAGTTGAAGTGCTGACATCAGGAACTAAAACCAGCTTGCGAGGATTGAGTGTGGTAAATGATAATGTGGTTTGGGTAAGCGGCAGCAAAGGAATGGTAGGCAGAACAAATAACGGTGGTAAAAATTGGAATTGGTTTACCGTGAAGGGTTATGAAAAAAATGAATTCAGGGATATAGAAGCATTTGATGCAAGCACAGCTGTTATCATGGCATTGCCGGTTGAAAATATGGAAGTGCAAGCCACCATTCTTAAAACAATTGATGGAGGTGAAACATGGAAAGTGGTATACGAAAGCAAAACAAAAGGAATGTTTTTAGATGCAATGGACTTTGTTGGCAGTGAATATGGGATAGTAGTGGGAGATCCGATCAATAATAGAGTTTTCATTGCTGAAACTTATGATGGTGGCGAGAGCTGGCGAGAATTTGATACAGATAAACGGCCTGTGGCTGATTCTGGCGAAGCATTCTTTGCTTCAAGTGGGACGAATATTAAATTGATGATCAATAAAGATTTCTATCTGGCCAGTGGCGGATTACGATCTAGGTTAATTACAAAAAATGGTATGATTGATCTTCCAATGATTCAAGGAAAAGAAAGTACTGGTGCAAATTCTATCGACGTATATGATAAGGGAAATGGAAAAGGCAGTAAGCATATGATAATTGTTGGCGGTGATTTTTACAAAGATTCAATTACAACAAAAAATTGTTTTTATTCCAACGATGGAGGGAAAACTTGGAAAGCACCTAAAACAGCACCTAATGGCTATAGGAGCTGTGTTGAGTTTTTATCAGTAAAAGATGCACTTACCTGTGGATTGAATGGTGTTGATTATTCTATGAATGGTGGTAAAGATTGGAAATGGGTAAGCAAAGAAAGTTTTCATGTATGCCGCATAGCCAAACAAGGAAACACTATTTATCTCGCAGGCAATAATGGTAAAATAGGCAAAGTGGTTTGGAGATAATTCTTCATTAAGCAATATGTTTAAAAAGTTTTTTGAAACACTTAAAATGAAACGTCTTGCAAGCCAACTGCGCAAGCCGACAGGATCAGCCGGGCATAAAGTCGGCATAATGATGAACAAATCCAATGAACTATTGTATAATTTTACATTGGATCAAATGCAATTGCAACCACATGAAACTATTTTAGAAATTGGTTTTGGAAATGGAAAATTCTTTGATAAAATATTTTCCAGATCGAGACATTTAGCCATAAGTGGTATTGACTATTCAACTGCAATGGTTGAAGAAGCTCGAAAGAATAATTCAGAAAGCATCCTTGATAAAAAACTATTTCTTCAATCGGGAAACAGCGACCACCTCCCCTTTGATGATAATCATTTCGATAAAATATTTTGTATCAATGTGATCTATTTCTGGGATGATGTTCAAAAACATTTGCAGGAAATACTTCGGGTATTAAAACTGGGTGGAAGGTTATATGTTACCATACGAAGTAAAGAAAGCATGCAAATCATGCCTTTTACAAAATATAATTTTACAATGTATTCTGAGAGTGACTGGAAACAACAGATAAATAAAAGCAAACTTAACTTTATTCAGACAGCAATTTTAGATGAACCTGCATTTACTATTGAAGACAAATCATTGCATTTTCAATCGCTATGTATAATTGCTGAGAAGAAATGTTGACTATAAATTAGCTAATATATCTTTTACGTTCGGACGCTTTTTATAATCCGGTTCAAAAAAGCGGTAAGTGACGGTAGACTCTTTATCTATTACATAAATTGCAGGCACTGGCAAATATTTGCCATTGGTACCATTGGCTTTTTCAAGGTCGATGCCAGTATTTCTATAACGGGTAACCGTATTCTCTGGCACTTCGTATTCAACCTCATACGATTTCATAATTTTTAAATCCTTATCATGCAAAATGGAATAAGTAGCTTTTGTCTTTTCTACTGTCTTTGAAATGTTTTCGGAACTTTCAGGAGAAACAGCAATAAGTGTTGCACCTTTATCAACGATGAATTGAAGCGAATCTTGCAGCTTGGATAATTCTCTATTACAATATGGGCACCATTGGCCACGATAAAATACCAGTACTACTTTTCCTTTTTTCAGCAAGTCTTTCAACCGTACTTCTTTACCATTTTGATCGGTTCCTTTGAAATCCGGTGCTTTTGAAGCAATAAACAAACCTTCTGGTGCTTCCTGCGCTGAACTAACATACACACTTAAAGCAAGGGAAACCAACAAAACGAATCTTTTCATATTAACAAATTAAGACATAAAATTAGCTCTTAAAAAAAACATTCTTCGTCAGCTACATGACGATTAACATAAAATTATTTTTTCCTTATTTTTGAAAATCTGTGCGTCAAACTAAACCAACTGCTTATGGCCAGCCATTCTGATAAATTCCTTACAAAATTACTTTTCGGATTTGCCGCTATTAGTGCTAGTATTTTTGTTATTGTATATGCGTGCTTTGAAAGAGTAAAACATGATGATTGGTACGGATGGGGCTTGGTTGCATCTGTATTGATGTGCATTGGCCTTTATTTATTGTGCAGTGCTTTTGTACATAAAATCAAAGCCGACTTCTTGCGCAGAAAACAAGAAAGGGAAGCACATCATAAAAAATACCCCGACGATTAACCAAATCGTTTGCTGAACATAAAATAGGCTGCTCCGAGCAAAAGTGCGAAGCTGACTAAATAACGCCAGTGAAAGGGCTCTTTAAGGTATAATATTGCGAAGAAGCCAAATACAACTAGTGTAATCACTTCCTGTATCATTTTCAATTGGAAGCCATTCATGCCTTTTGCATAGCCGGATCTATTTGCCGGAACCATCAACATGTATTCAAATAAAGCAATGAACCAACTGATAGCAATTGCTTTCCATAAAGGCCATCCTTCCTGCTTCAAATGAAAATACCAAGCAAAAGTCATGAAGATATTGGATGCTACGAGTAAAATGATTGTTTTCATTAAAATGAAATTAAGTTAGTAAGTTAGAAAAATAAATAGCTGCAGCATGATAATTTTATTTGGGAAACGAAAAACATTAAGTGGAACTTCAGATGTTTTTATGTATGAATGTCCTTATTGCGGCGAAAATAATACGACCATCTTTTTTGTATATACTTGGTATATTCATATGTTCTGGATTCCCATATTGCCTATTTCCAATGAGGGCCATGCGTTATGTTCGGCATGTAAAGCATCTAGGGATGAATTGAGATTTGGACCAAAACTTGTGGCCGAATATAAAGAGCATAAAAATAGGTTTCGGGATCCATGGTGGACCTGGAGTTTGACTATTGGCGTCATTGTACTTGTTCTCGCCGTCATCATCTTTTAAAATAAAAAGTCCGGCGCTAACCGGACTTGTATTTTACAAAATCTTACTATTAATTCTGTCCATCTTTTAAATTCCTAAAATCCACACTTACCAATTTACTTACTCCCGGTTCTTGCATAGTTACACCATAAATAACATCCACTGTACTCATCGTCATTTTATTGTGTGTTACAATAATGAACTGTGAGTTGTCACTGAACTGGCGAATCATATTGGTAAACTTACTTACGTTGGCATCATCCAAAGGTGCATCAACCTCATCCAAAATACAGAACGGTGCTGGCTTGATTAAGTAAATTGCAAACAATAATGCCGTTGCAGTCAATGTACGTTCCCCCCCACTCAACTGTGTTAATGATGACGGACGTTTGCCTTTAGGTTTTGCGATAACATCAATACCGCTTTCTGAAATATTCTCAGGATTCTCTAAAACTAAATCACACTGATCATCTTCAGTAAACAACGATTTGAATACTTTATTGAAATTCTCTCTTACCTGGTGGAAGGTATCCAAGAATTTTTGGTTCGCTGTTACTTCCACTTCTTCAATCGTCTTCAATAAACTTTCTTTTGCACTTACTAAATCCGTTTTTTGATCTACAATGAAATCATAACGTTTTTTCATCTCCGTAAAAGCTTCAATCGCAGTTGGGTTTACTTCGCCCAAATTTTCCAATCGTTTCTTCATTCTGTCTGCTTTCTCTTGCAATTCTTCCACAGCAATCTCACCTTCTCTTGCTTCTCCTAAAATATCTTCAAGATTGATGCGGAATTCTACATTCAATCTTTCCTTCATTCCAGCGAGTTGCAATTTCAATTCGTTCAGCTTATCTTTTATTGCAGTCAGCATATATTCGATCTGCTCTTTTTCTTTTACCTGGTGGCGAATGGAACTTTCCTTTTCTGCCAACTGATTACGAAAATTGTAATATGCCTGATCTGCTTCGTTTAAATTCTTTTCTTCTTCTTCTTTATTCTTCATCAATTGCAACAAGCCTTCTTGAATGTCTTTCAATGATTGTGCAGATTGCTCAATACTATATACTGTGTCTGTAAGATGTGAGGTATTGCTTTCAATCTGTTGCTTCAAATCGTTCAGTTGGTTGGTCTTAAAATCCAACTCCTGTCTCAACGCATTTATCTTACTTTGCTGCTTGGTTACATTCAGGTTAAACTCATTATATTGCCTGTTTGCCTCATTATAGTGACTATCAGCCTGTCTGAATGCTTCTTCCGCCTCCGCCAATTTATTGGCGTTCATTTGCAGTAATTCGTTGAATTCTCCTAATTGATTTCTTACACCAGCAACGGATTCATGCGTTTGGTGCATTTGCAAATTTAATTCTTCCAAGCGATGCTGGCTGTTATGCTGCATTGCATGAAGGTTCTCCAACTTATTTTGTAGAGAGAAAACCTCATTGGTCAATTGTTGAATTTCTCTTTCTGTATCACGAATGGCAGTTTCTCTCAAATCTTCATTGAAAGCAATCACTTCATTGTGCCTTGCTTGTATATCTGAACGAAGCGCTTCAACAATTGCGTCTTGTGCACTTATTTCATCCTGCAATTTTTCCAAATTTTTCACACGGCCAATTTTCTTCCCTTCAATCATTCCCACACTACCACCGGTCAATGAATACTTTCCTTTTACATACTTGCCTGCTTTTTCTATCACCACAAAGCCATTACTATTTTGCAATGCATCTTCACTATCCGCAATAAAAACATTTCCTAATAAATGCTCAGCAAGTTTTCGGTATTTGTCTTCTACTTCCACCACACTCAACGCAGGTATGGCACCTTCGAGGCTATGTGATGAAACACCGCTATCATTTCCATTTATTTTATCAAGCAAAAAGAAATTCGCTTTACCTTTTTTATTCTCGTCCAATAAATGGACGGCTTTTAATCCTTCATGCAAATCATTTACTACATAATAACTGAGATATGGTTCCAACACGTTTTCCAATGCTGTTCTGTATTCTTCATTTACATACAATACATCAGAAAGAATAGGCGAGTGATGGTTCCAGTTTTCATTGTTATGTAAAAACTTAACAGAATCGGGATAACCTTCCATTGAATCAATCATGCTCTTAAGCAAATCATGTTCATTTTTCTTAGCATCAAGCTTACGGGTTTCATCTGCCAAATTATTACGAAGACCGTCCAAAACAGATTGTGTCTGTAAAATTTGTTCTTTAGTATTTTCCTGGTGGTGCTGTAATTGTTCCAGATCCACTTTTTTGATACCCAGTTCTTTTTCTTTCAATCCACGATCATTGTCCAAATGGTGACGTTGTTCTTCACGTTGTTTTCTTTCATCCTCTATTTGTCCAATTACTCTTTGCAAGTTTTGTACTGATGTATCTGCTACCGCAACTTTCTTTTCTGCATCAAACTGGTTACGTTGTATCTGTTGATATTCGCTACGCAATTGGTTTAATGACTCTCTTTTTTCATCCAGCACTTCTTTTCTTGCACTTACATCATTGTTCAATTGAGCCAATTGCTCGCCCAATGTTTCCAATGTTTTTTCTTCCTCGCTTACCTGCTGATTGGTAAAGCTCATGCTTTCATCAATCCCTTTCAATTGCCCTTCTGCTTTTTGTAAAAAATCTTTCAGGCTGGTTTCTTTCTCAGTAAGATGTTCTAAACGTTGTGCTGATAAATTTTTATCATTCTCTTTGGTACGTACCGTTTGCAACATTTCATTGAATGCATGTTGCATACTTTGCAACTGCCTTTCTTTTTCAATAAATGCTAATTTCTCCTGCTCCAACTCTGCTTCCTGTGTACCAATCTCCGCTTCTAATTTATGCTTCTTATCAGTCTCCGTCTCCTGTTGCTCATTCAGTTCCTTGTAAGTAAGGTTAAAACCTTCTAATGATGCTTTTGCTAATTCGATACTTACTTCACGATAATCTTTTTTAATCTCGTGGTATTTCTCTGCCTTTTTGGCCTGGCTTTCGAGAGCCTTCAGTTGGTTATTAATTTCAAAAACCAAATCCTCAATACGGGCCAAATCCTGTTCTGTAGCATCGAGTTTTTGCTTGGCTTCTTTTTTACGGGTTTTGTAAATAGAAATACCAGCAGCTTGCTCCAGCATTTTACGACGGCTATTGTCTTTGTCTTTAATCAAATCGTCCACCATATCGAGGGCAATTATGGCATAACTATCAGTGCTGATACCGGTATCCATGAACAGGTTCTGAATATCCTTTAAGCGGCATTGCACATCATTCAACCGATATTCGCTTTCACCACTTTTATAAAATTTACGAGTGACAGTTACCGTGCTGAATTCAGTTGGCAATAAATTTTTTGTGTTTTCAAATGTGAGGCTAACCTCAGCAAGTCCGCTAGCACTGCGGGTTTTAGAGCCATTGAATACAAGGCTATCCAAATTTTCGCTACGCAGGTGACTGATTTTTTGCTCACCAATTACCCAGCGAATACTATCCACAATATTCGATTTACCACAGCCATTCGGGCCGACAATACCGGTAATATTGTCGTCGAAACTTACTACAGTTTTGTCGGCGAAGCTTTTAAAGCCTTTGATTTCTAAACTTTTTAATCTCACAGTTTTCTATTTAATACGTTTAAAGTCAGGCGGCGAATTTAAGCTAAAGGACTAGAAAACATGATTTGGGTATCAGGCAGTTATTCACAATAAGTTGATAAAAATGTGAGTAGAAAAGTTGAGGATTTTTCCAGCAGCAGTACTTCTAGGATCATTTGTTGCGGCGCTCCGTTCATCGTCCCGTTTTCATGGCATCAATTGAAATCGCTATTTCAATCTTGAACCCGAATTTTAACCATATGCTTTTAAATAAGAATTGTAAATTACAGTTACCCAACCAACCGTTATGACCACAAAACTTTACACAAGCCTGCTAGCTTTTTGTCTTTTGACAAGTAACAGTATCATTGACAAATATGCAAGCTCAGCAATTACCACAAATCATTTAGTAGCAGAACCCAAAATTGTGCTCGTATCATCTGTTGATTATTATTATTTTGATTGGCAAGATTGGGGATTATCCAACGATTATTTACAAGAAAAATTAATCAGAGACCTTAGCGTTGACTTTCCTGAAAAATATATTTTTTATACTGAAGAAAAATTAAATGAATTAGGCATCAATCCTGAATTGGAAATAAAATTTGAATTCAGCGATATCACCATCGGAGATGCTGAAATTGCTCATCAACAATACGGCAAGGTCGGCGATATTAGAAAAATAAGTGCTGCTTCTGTACCACCCAGTTCAATTTCAACAAGCAATACCCCAAACATCATTTATACCACTAAGACTATTAACACGAAAGCGACTTTACAATGTAAAATTTATGTATGGCAGACAGAAAATGAAATTTTCTCCTCACAATTTTCAAGCACTTATAAATGGGAAGAGGATATAACTAACATTTCAGCCGCTGGCTCAAGCCTGAATGAAAAATTTGCTAAACCAATGCCAAACAAGAATGAGCAAAATGCCAGTGCTTCGCAGATTATAGCACCGTTAAATAAAGAGTTGGGCAAAAAATTGATGGATCTCTGCTATAAAAAGGCTTATAAAAAATTAAAAGCAGAGTTGAAATTAAATATTCAACAGAACTAATCTTCGTTTATCAGTTTTTACAAAGTTTCAAGTTAGCAGAATTAGCTATAAACTTGTATTTTCATCCATAGCCGAAAATTATGAAACTACTTTACAAGATAAATTTCGTTGCAGTTGTATTAACCTTAATTATCTCTTGCTCCAAAGGTGACAATGAAAACAATGGTGGTGAAACTGATTCGACTCCCCGAATTAAAACACTAACAACTGCGACTGAAACAAGAACTTTTACCTATGATGGTGATGGAAAAATTTTAACAGAAACATCGACTAAAGGTAATAAGGCTACCTACACTTATTCAGCAAATCAATTGAGAATTGTGCATACCATGAACGGCATATTCAATATCGAATACGTTTGTACCTTAAATGCTGATGGTAATATCTTAAATAGCATCTCACTCGCAAATCCCCAATCTAACATTGAGTATACATATAATCCTGACAAAACCATTGAAACTGAAACATTCACAACAGGGTCTACGCCTTTCAAAAACATATATTATTGGAAAAATGGAGATCTTGACAGCATTAGAGCCCATCGTTTAAGTGGTGAATGGTTCGGCACAATAGCATTCACCTATTATTCTGGTACTGCTGGGAAATATAATGACTATAGTTTTGGAAGGACTTTTTATGGAGCAAAGAGGAATAATATTGTAAAAAGTAGACATGAAAAGACTCCGGGTACTTTTGTTCTACATTACGACTACGACTACACCTACGATACAGACGGAAAAGTTATTACCAAAAAAACCACCGACATTAACGGTGTTATCTCTTTTGAAAATTATACTTACTGAAAGATTTTCATCATCAAAAATTAATTAACTGCTTCACCTTTCTTGTTATCAAAGCCATATTGAGGTATTTGATATTCAAAAATTCAAAATCACGAATTAATAACAAGGATATCGCCGCTTCTTTTAAGGCTATTGCATTATTAAAACAATCCAAGGCCTTTTCTCTTGAACCTGCATAAGCATAGTCCAATCCCATCCATAATTGAGAGGTATAAGCTCCAGTCTGCTGTGCATAATAGTCTTCTACCCTTTTTTGCAACAAAGAATTATCACCTTCACGGTAGAATAACAACAAATCATCATTACCACCTTTGGAAGCAGCAGTAATAGCTGACTCTTTTTCATTAAAGTGCCAGTACAATCTCGATAGTTGTGCTTGCCTTCTACGCAGCAATACAGGATCATTGGCAGCTTTGCTAATTAAAACATTCATTACTCCAACAGCACCGTCCAAGTCATTCAGACTGACCAATGAATTGATTTTATTCTTTAAAAGAAAATCCCACATAGGATTTATATCTGCGCCTTCATCATATATTTTTAATGCTTCTTCATGTTCACCCTTGGCTTGTAGTAACAATGCAAACCATAGGTACACATTGGTTTGGTTTGGATTTAAACTAATAGCACGTCTGTAAGTAATCTCTGCCGCATGCCAATCAAAGTTTTGAAAATACCAATAACCTAACGAAGCCTGGTTTTCTCCCAAGAATGCATCAAGCATGGTAGCGATATCAATATTCTTTTTGGCTTGCCATAGCATTTGCACCGGATCTTCATACCCACGGAATGATGAAAGCAAATAAGTATCCGCCAAGCCCGAATAGGCATCAGCAAAAGATTTATCAGTAAGCACAGCTTGTTGCAAATGCTCTCTCGCCATTAATAAATCTGCTCTATTTCTTTTCTCCATCAACAATTTTCCCCGCAAATAAAAATCGTAAGCCTGCAAATTTGCCGTAGGCATATAATCCAATTGCTGGGTTTCCTTTTTGGACAGCGAAGTATTTAAAACAGCCGTTATAGCCAATGCAACTTCACGTTGAATCGAAAAAATATTTGTAGTGGATTTATCAAATGAATCTGCCCAAAGATGCTCGTCGGTAACAGCATTAATCAACTGCGCAGTAATTCGAACTTGCTCTCCATGATGCTGCACACTGCCTTCTAATATCAAGGATACACCTAATTCCTTTCCAATATCTTTAATCGTTTTCGATGTGTTTTTATATTGAATTACGGATGTACGAGATATTACTTTGTAAGCTTTAATTTTTGATAGTTGCGTAATAATATCTTCAGTAAGTCCATCACCAAAATAATCTTTAGCCGGATCGTAACTAAGATTGGCAAATGGTAAAACAGCGATGCTATTTAAGTTGGCTACCGAAACTGCTTTATCGTCTTTACCAGCATTTGGAAGATGCAATTCTGTATTTTCAGTAAGTAACTGATAAATACGTATCGGCTCCTTTACATTTTTTAATTTTTCTTCTTTGATAAAAACAGAATCTAATTCTTTTTTATTAACGATATTCCGATACACCACTTCAGAAATATAAATACCACCCGCCGGAGCTAATGCCTGAATCCGGGCTGCTATATTTACTACATCCCCGAAAACATTCCCGGTATGAATAAGAACGTCGCCCATGTGTATACCTATACGAACGGGAATGCGAGGCTGATCATATAAATCCTCCTGGAGTAATTTGGCAAATTCCGCTGCATCAGTAGAGCTGTTGAATAATAACAAAGACCCATCCCCATAATATTGGATGATTTTTCCATTGAGTTCTTCAGCAATCAACTCAACAGTCTCTCTAAAGCGATTTATTTTTTCAACAGCTGATTGCTCATCTTCCTGCATCATAGACGTATAGCCTACGATATCCGCAAAAAGAATTGCAGCTAGTTGGTGTGATGATTCCATAACGGTTAAAGTCGGCCGAAGTTACGAAATCAGTCGCTGCTTTGAAATGATTATGCAATAAGAATAAAAAAAGTTGGGAAAGTAAAATGAAGAATTGAAAACCTTCAAAAATTATACATATTCTGTTCGATAAATCTGAGCCTTCTTCACCGGCATTTTTTTCTTTCCTTCACGGTTGACCACTGCCGCTAATGCTTTTACCAATGTTTTTTCACCCGTTGCTTTTTGGGTTATCGCTTTTACATCAGGTGATGTGTAAGAAATACTGTGCATGTAAAGCAAACAGCAGCATAATGATAAAAGTTGTTTCATAGTGTGGATCTGCACACTAAATTAAAAAAACCGAAACGGAATTGAAAGGGTAAGAGTACTCAATTATGGAAGTCGTGCTATCGTATTTCAACTAAGCAAATAACACGTTGTTAAGATTTAGAAATTAATAGCTATTGTAAAAATTAACCAGTTTAATAGCATCTTCCTTCTTATTGCAACGGATACCATTAGTGAAAGCAAAATCGGTTATTTTTTTATCGTTGCCAAATACATCGAGGATAGCAGAACATTTTTTTGTTCCGCCATACATATTTTTAACTGATACTGAGTAATAATAAATATCCTTATCCACATCGAATTGCAATTTTGCTTCGCCATTAAAAACTTTAATGTCTGATTTTCTGGCGCTGAATTTTTCTAACAGATTTACTTTAGGCCCTTTTACCAATACCCGAAAGAAGACATTTTTATTGGGCGCAAAACCAGAAATAAAAACCGCATGATTTAGCGGGGATCGGGAATCGGTAATTCGTACTTCTTGGACTTTAGTCGTCAGCATTCGTTCATTTCCTTCTGTGTCTTTAAAATGTATTTTATTATCGTACACATTTAATTTTATTTGAACGTTGGTATAAGCACGGGCACTGTCAATAACTATTGTAGCACTTAACCAATCTTCGGAAATAAAAGGAGAACCTTCTACATTTCTGTACTCATTAGTAACAAGTTTACTTGCATAAGGATCATGCTCAAATTCCTCCAGAAATTCTTCTGCACTGGTAAACTCCCGGTTATCGGCTGTATTAGTTGAATTTTGTGCGGAAATATTAATTGCAAACACTAAAAAGAATAATGCCGTAAGCCCAGTTTTCATGCCAATCATTTAAAAAATTAATGAGAACAAATTTAATAGAAAAGTAATTTGATTTTTATATTAAATAAAATATTATGTGAACGGTAACGGAAAAATTTCAAAGACCAAACCTGTAGCTTTAACAGCTATAAACCAACGGCTAAAAAGGAGTATGAAAATCAAAACGCTTTTATTTTTAATGATTGCATTCTTAACGAATCAATCATGCAATAATAAAATTGCTCATGGAAGAGTAAAAGGAAAAGTTGTGTGGCAACCTTCCCATCAGACTGATACTGGAAAAGATTTTAGTGAAGCTACCACTTGTAATGGAATTGTAGAAGCGGCAATGGCAACAAATCCTGGTTTGAAAGAATATAAAGTTTGGAGCCTTGGAAAAGAAGAATACCATCATGCAGATTCCGGAAGCAATACAAAAGTGCTACACACTACCGCTATTATTGATGGAAAAATATCTGGATATGCATATGAATTGAATGCATCGAATAAAATAAATCCAAAAGTCTTTATTGCAGTACATAATAATGGAGGCACCAAACGACATGCGGTATGGGGCTTTGTACATTATGGAGATAAATATCAATCGGAAAATGTGGAGTTGGCTGGAAGGTTAGTAAAAGCTATTTGCGAAGCAACTAAAATGGAAAACCGTGGTGTATTAATGGATAGTACGACGGGAAGAAATGATTATCCCTGCGCTAATACAGGCAAATTGAGTTTCTATAGTTTGGATGAACAGGTTAATGTTGCTCCCTACCGAGTGTTATTAGAAATAGGTGATAATGCAGCCAGCCACGATTTTTTACAAAATCCCGACAGTCAAAAAATTATTGGCCAGGCTATTAAAAATGAACTGGTAGCATGGATGAAAGAAAAAGGAATATGAGTTAGATCTTTTCTTAAATCCTGATGAATAATGTTGATTTTTTTCCACAGCTGTTGATAAGGGCTTCATAAATACTGATGAGTGGGTTACTATCCCCTTTTATAAAAAAACTGGCATAGTTTTTAACCCTTTATTTCAAAACCAACCTTATGACTTCTGTTAAATCAACACAAACAATAAAGAAACTCGCATTTCGATCGATACTTGAAAATATCGATCATAGAAAAAGGTCGTTATTTCTACAGGAAATTATTTCTCTTGGAAAGACAGATGATATTTGGAGAAAAGTATTGATCGGCTTTTTCAATTCTCCTTTAAAAGACTCTTCGCTAAAAGCATTTAGCAGGAATTAATCGACCCTTTAAATTTAATTTCTACTGTAATTAAATTAAAAAAGTAGTTATATTCATTGCCATTAACCGGCAATAAATGAATAATAAACTACTATTCTTATTGGTTTGCTGTGCCCTTATTTTTAAAAATGCCTATAGCCAACCTGGCAAGGGGAAAACTTCTGAAGAAGACATACTAAAAATTTATGAACGTCAACTATCTGCTGGTTATGCTTCAAGGGGAATGACGGATCATGAGATTGAACGTTATATGGAAAGAGGCAACAAAAGTTTGCTATCTATGGAAGATGTTGCTACAGGTTTAGAAACCATCTTCCCACCCAATTATTCATCGAAAATTGCCCTACTCTTTTATTTTTTCAACAATGACAGCCTGTATCGTTATTTCATTGTTCCGGGAAGGATAAAAGAACAGAAAATAATTGCAATCAAAAAGGACCAATTAGAGCAACTAAATAAAGATGTCTATCAAGCATTAAATATTTATAATCTTACAGAAAATAGAGCACCTCGGTTGAGAGGTTTAAAACCGAATAAGCCGACAACAACCAAAACGAACCTTTCAACAGCATTAAAAAAAGCTACCGATATTTTATTACCAAAAAGTTTTGATGCTTCGTATCAACATTTAATTATTGTTCCTGCATTTTCGATTGGCACATTCCCCTTTCAATTGTTACAACCATATAGCGATGATAGTTATTTATTTGACAAATGCAGTTTTAGTATTGCACCATCTTTATTGGATTTATTTGCGATTAGAAAAAGAATCATAAAAAAATATGAAAATAGCAGCGAGCCTATTAGTTATTCGTTAGAAAATCCATTGTTTATCTGCAATCCAAAATACCCTACAAAAACTGCTTACATCTTTCCCAATTTACCAGGTGCAAAAAAAGAAATTACCAATACAATATCCTTAGCAAAAGATTATCGATTATTCGAAGGTGCCAATGCTACCAAAGAAAATATTTTACAGAACATCAAATATGCGGACGTTCTTTATTTCGCCACTCATGCACTATCAGGTGATATAAACCCATTGGATGATAATTTTTTAGTACTCGCTGGTGATAAAGATCCATTTCTTACATCTAGAAATATTATGGCATTGAGAGATACTACCTATTCAGACGAAAGAAAATTTCCTGACCTAGTTATATTATCGGCATGTCAAACCGGATTAGGAAAATCCATGGAAGCAGGAATAACAGGTGGTGTGGCAAGATCATTTTTGATTGCAGGAGCAAGTCAAATCATTATGAGCTTATGGAGTGTAGATGATGAAGCAACTGCTTATTTGATGAATCGATTTGTGGTTCATTTACAACAACCGCATCAATTCGTTCCTGCAGAACCGTTGCGCCTTGCTGAACTCGATACAAAGAAAAAATTTCCGGATCCTTCTAAATGGGCGAGTTTTTCAATGTATGGAGTTACCTACTAGGTTTATGCACATTCAATTGCTTTAGATCAATGAAAATCAGCGAAAACGGTTTTTACGCATAAATCAGCATAGTAAAATTACTTTTTTTGAAAAATCCTTTAACGTTTTGTTAGTAGTTTTCCTTTTAAGTGTCTATTTTCCTTGACCCGAATCTAAATGAGAGACCGATGGAAATAACAGCACAACCACTGCAGCAGCAAAGCGAAAGAAAACTAACGGCTGCACGCATCCTACGTTACTTTATTAATCTGAAAGTTGGTTCTATTAATTTATTCAACCGTGTCAAATCATTTGGCTACACGGAAACGATGGAAGAATATGAACAACGTAAACTCACTATTTTTAATCAACTTAATTTTTTCCAATTAATAAGCGGTGTTCTAATTCCAGTATTATGGCTTTTCAGCAGTAAAGAATTACCAGTAGGCGCATGTCTTACCGCCTGTTTACCTGGATTAGTGAGTGTTTTAGTATTATGGCTTAATAAAAATAAAAAATACGACGCTGCACTATATACTTACTTTTTACTCTACCCCTTTGTCACCTGCGTACTTTATATGTATGGAATGAATTTGGGTATCAGTCTATTCTTTATTCTATATGGAATTCTATCTGTTTTCTTTCTAAGGGATATGGGCTACATGATATTTTCTCTTTGCTTTTCAATGGTTAGTTACTTTTTATTAGCTGTTGTAATAAAGCATTATGTATACGAATTGCAGAGCTTGAATTATGGTTTTTATCTTTTCAATCAAGGACTTGCAATGGTGTTTATTTTCTATGGATTGTTCTTGATTAAAAAAGAAAATGGCATTTATCAATCACATATTCTTGAGAAGAATGCGATACTCTACGAAAAAAATATTCAAATACAACAACAGGCTAATCAAATTAACGAAGACTCTATTTTATTAAAAACACAGGCAACAGAACTGAGCGAATTAAATATTCTAAAAAATAAATTGTTCAGCGTCATTTCACATGATCTGAGAGCTCCGATGTATGCATTGCGCAATCACTTCCGCAATGTGCATGAAAACAATATGTCGGTTGAAGAATTAAAAGAATCAATACCAGACGTATTGGATGATTTAAACTATACGGTTGGGTTGATGGATAATTTATTGCAATGGGCAAAAGCACAAATGCAAACTGATGCGGTACATCCTCAGGAAGTGGATATTGAAAAATCAATTCATGAAGTACAGCAATTATTAAAATTACAGGCGAAGGCTAAACAAATCCGAATAAACAATCATACTAATGCAGCTGTGTTTGGCTATATTGATAAAGACATGCTGAATTTGGTATTACGCAATCTCCTTTCCAATGCAATTAAATTTACACCAGCAAAAGGAACCATTTCAATTGGTACACATGAACATCCTTCCTTTATTGAAGTGTATGTAAAAGACAGTGGAATGGGTATCAGCCACGAAGCATTGACAAAAATTAACAACAGCGATTTTTATACTACAAAGGGTACTGCCAGCGAATCTGGTACGGGTCTTGGGTTAATGCTTTGTAAGGAATTTCTTGCCCGAAACGGGAGCCAATTACATATTGAAAGCGAAGCAGGATCCGGAAGTGTGTTCTCCTTCTCGGTTCCGAAATCAGCATAATAATTTTATAAATAAATTATAAAAAGGCTGCTAAAATTTTAGTAGCCTTTTGTCTTATACATATTGTATTTTTATGCTCAGGCTGCATAGCAGCCTTTTCTATAACTAAACCTTTAAGATTTACTATGAGCATGAAATTCGTTTACGTAGTCGCATTGGCGGTATTTTTCTCCAGTTGTAAAGACGGCAAAAAAACAGGAAGTGAAACCACTACATCTGATCAAGAAATTGTGGGTGAAGATGTGGATGCACCTGCAGGCGATCCGTCAAAAGCAAAAAAAATTACTGATAGAGATTATAGCATTACAGTTGATAATGCATACAATGATATTTTTCTTGACAGCTTGGCTATGGAACGGTATATTCTGAACAAACAATTAGACGATAAAAAAATTGCAAGAAGGATCAGAAGTTTTTATAATGCCCGCAATTACCAATACGCTTGGTTTTCTTCGGAAGGATTGACAGAGCAAGCCCGCTTTTTCTGGAATCAATATGATTATGCTGTCTCCTATCTCAAAGATTCTGCATTGGTGAATAAAGATTTTTTTAAGCAGGCAGAAAAATACATGAACCAGGAAAAAGTAGTAGTGAGTAAAAAAGATAGTGCTTTGTTAAATACAGAATTTGCATTGACAGAAAATTTTATCCGTTTTATCAACAGCACTTATGAAAAAGGATATGTAAAACGTAAGGAGCAAGAAAAATTTGTTCCAATTAAAAAAGAAGATCCACTTCATCTGGCTGACTCTATTTTAAATAAAAAACACAGCGATGATAAATATTATGAACAAGTAAATGATATGTATGGTGCATTGAAGAAAAACCTGGCTGTTTATTATAATGTTGCGAAAGCTGGAGGTTGGTCGGAAATTACAGGAGCAAAAGCACCTTTGAAAAAAGGAGATTCACAAGCAGCTATTGCCATTATTAAAAAAAGATTGCAACTCACCCAAGATATGCCGGGTGGTGATAGCTCATCTACTTTTACAGATACACTGGAAACAGCCGTAAAGAAATTTCAACGTCGTCATGGATACAAACAAGATGGTATTGTATCTGCACAATTGATCAAGGATATGAATGTGCCGGCTACCAAAAGATTGATGGAAATATTAGTGAATATGGATCGTATGAGGTGGATGCCACAAAAACCAACTGGTCATCTTATCGTGGTAAATATCCCTGAATTCATTCTTCATGTGTATGATGGAAAAGCGAAAGTGTTTGATATGGTAGTGGTGGTTGGCCGAGTAGGCAACAATACGATGATGTTTAATGGCGATCTAAATCAAGTAGTATTTAGTCCTTATTGGAATGTTCCCGCAAGCATTATTAAAAATGAAATTCAACCAGCCATGGCTCGTGACCCCGGCTATCTTGCTCGTAAAAACATGGAACAGATAGGCGGAAACATTCGTCAAAAACCTGGCCCAGGAAATGCATTGGGAAAAGTAAAATTCATCTTCCCCAATAGTTTCAATATGTATTTTCATGACACCCCTTCCAAAAGTTTATTTGGTCAAGACAAGAGAGCATTCAGTCATGGATGTATCCGTTTAAGCGAACCACAAAAAATGGCAGAATGGTTATTGAGAAATGATCCGCAATGGCCCACTGAAAAAATTGTTTCTGCAATGAATCAAACCACAGAAAAATCAGTGAAATTAAAAGATCCTATTCCAGTGTTTATTATCTATTATACCGCATGGGTAGATGAAGAAGGACAAGTGAATTTTAGAGATGATGTGTATAAACATGATAGTGAGTTGATGAGAAAAATGTTTTCTGGAAAAGATGCTGTAAAAGAAATAAAAGTGGATAATTCAAAAGTGAAGTAATCATTCATTCAACTAAAATTTGTGATAATTAGTAAATAATAAATACCGTTCATCATTTTAAAATGCTGCTTCTGTCAATGGAAGCAGCATTTTTTATTTTGCTATTGCCATAAGTCTACCGGCTGGCAACACCAAAACTTAACAGATGATACGGTATATCATGTCATTCTCTGTGCCACAGGGACAACAACAATCTGCACAAAAAGCAATAGATACTTATTTTGAAGACCTCTACAAAAATGGGCCTGGTGGTATGCGCAGTCAATGTTATTCAGATAACAATGATGAATGCAGCTTTGTGCATATAAAAAGTTTCCGAAAAGAATCTGTTGCCAACCAGCATTTCAAATCATCCATTTTCAGAAACTATATTCAGCAAATAGCGGCTTTATGCAATAGTCGTCCAAGTTTCTCCAGACTTCATCAAGAACAATCCTTTGAGTCCATCTATTAGATGGGATGTAACTTTCAAAAAACGACCCATTTATTGCTCATTCGTTCAAAAAGGAAGGTGGCACTGCTTTTGGGTTATATTACTGAGGAAAATTTATTAATTTGACCCTTGTTTAAGAGTACCTTAATTTTCAATTCAGACTCTCAGAAATAAGAAAACTTGAAGAAAAAAATATGAACAAATTGGTTAAAACAATTGCACTGGTTATCAGCATTACGGGGTTATGTGCTTTCGGAATAGCAAATTCAGATTTTTTCAAACCTGCTCCTGTTATCAAGATAGTTAAGAGATGGGATCTACCAGTAATACTTAAAGAAATATCCGGTATATCTGCTATCGACAATGAACGGTTTGCCTGTGTACAAGATGAAGTGGGCAGTGTTTTTATTTATAATACCAATACATCATCTATACAGGAAGAAATTCCTTTTGGCCCGGTTGGAGATTATGAAGGGGTTACTGTTGTAGGTGATGAAGTGTGGGTATTGAGATCTGATGGAAAATTATTCGAAATAAGTTCGATTTCGTCGAAAACTATTTCTACAAAAGAATATGCAACACCACTTACTGCAAGCCAAAATGTAGAAGGTCTTTGTTATGATAAAAATAATAACCGTTTATTATTGGCTATAAAAAATGGTGAACCGGGCGGTAAAAATTATAAAGGCATTTATGCATTTGATTTGGCAACAAAAACAATGGCAGCAAATCCTGTTTTTAAAATTGATGTTCGCCAAGAGTTGAAATCTGGGAGTAAAAAAAGAAGTTTTGAAATAATGCCTTCGGCAATTGCTATTCATCCCAAAACAAAAGATATGTATATAACGGATGGCAGAAATTCTATGTTGTTGATATTAGATGCCGCTGGCAATTTCAAGCAGCTTTTTGAATTGAATAGTAAAGAATTTCATCAACCTGAAGGAATTACATTTCATTCCGATGGTGAAATGTTTATTTCAAATGAAGCATCAAAAGGTGGTGGTAATATTTTAAAAGTGGAATCTGTTCTATAAAAATCCTTGAAAATATGAGGATATCAATTTGAGTATCTATTTTTTAAATCCTGTAATTTAGCCAGCAAAACCAAACCAACCAATATGCACAAAGTCATTATCCCTATTGATTATTCTGAAACCTCGTTGAATGCAGCTCGTTTTACTGCAAAGATGCTAGCAGGCAAAGAAGATGCTACTGCTATTCTCTATCACAATTATGATAATCAAGATGATTTTGACATCAGCCATAATTACCAGGAAAGTTTAAAGAAAGAATTTATCAGGGCTGGGGTAAAGCATGTGGAATGTGAAAATGAAATGGGTGGCGATCTTATTGAAAATATTTCACGATTGGCACATACGGTAAGAGCAACATTAGTCGTAATGGGCATTACTGGCAAATCTGCCATTCGCCAGGTAATGTTTGGAAGTAATACATTAAAACTGATTGATAAAAATTTATATCCTGTTATGATTATTCCACCAGATGCTGTTTATAAAGGAATAAACAATGTTGCTTTTGCATCTGATTACAAGAATGTAGAAGCTACCACTCCTGCCCCATTAATAAGTTCGGTGTTAGGAATATTCAATCCAAAATTGCATATAGTAAATGTGAACAGAGAACATTATGTTTCATTGACAGAAGAAATGCAGGCAGAGAAAGAAAAATTAAGAAAAATGTTCAGTGATTTTTCAACGGAGTTTTATTTTCTTACTATGAACGACTTCTATGAAGCGATGGACAATTTTGTAAAAGATTATAATATTGATGTTTTAATAACAGTGCCAAAACATCAGAGCAATTCCACTTCTTTGTTTAAAAGCACCCATACCAAGCGATTGGCTTATCACAGCCATATACCTATCTTGGCAGCGCATGAATAGTGCTAGTTTCATTTGACTTCACGGAAACAAAAAGCTACCTTTGTTGTGTACTTACCTATGCGACATTATTCAAAAAAGCTGGTTCATATTTACAGATTTGCCGAGCAATCATTGCCCGCAAATTTTTATATTCCTGATTAATCAGCTACTACCCCATTACTTGCTACCTGTTAGTTACCGGTTAATCCGGATTATTTTATTTTAACGATCGCCTTTATGAAGAATATAAAACTGATTGAAGTACCGTCTGAAATTGGCGCCGGAACCCGAGGAGCTAGTTTGGGTATTGATGCTATTAAAATTGCGGCGCTTGATTTCATGAGTAACTTTTTTATTCACTTTCCTTCAGAAAAAATTCAGTCTGAAAATAAATTATTGTTTGAACCTATTGAATCACCGTATGCCAAACGCATCAAAGGCGTGATGGGCATGTATGACAAAGTGAGTAAGTCCATCAGTGATTCTATAAAAAATAATTTCATACCTGTTGTTTTAAGCGGCGATCACAGCAATGCAGGCGCTACTATTGCGGGTATTAAAATAGCAAAGCCAAAAAGCAGATTGGGTGTTATTTGGATTGATGCGCATGCCGACTTACATACTCCTTACACAACTCCAAGTGGTAATATGCATGGTATGCCTTTAGCAACTGCTATCAATGAAGACAATGAAAGTTGTGCAGTACATGAGCTCGATGCAGAAACAAAAAAAAATTGGGCCTACTTGAAGAATATTGGAAAAATTGCACCAAAAGTTTTACCAGAGGACGTCGTATTTATTTCATTGAGAGACTATGAAAAAGAAGAGCGACATATCATTGAAAAATATGGAATGAAAGTAGTCACTACAAATGAAGTAAGAAGGAAAGGTGCTGAAATTGTTTATAGAAGTATTATCCGTCAGCTTAGCCATTGCACAGACTTGTATGTAAGTTTTGATGTGGACAGTTTGGATTCTTCTATCTCGAAAGGCACTGGCACACCAGTTAGTAATGGATTGCGTGAACGTGAAGCAGAAGATTTAATAAGCAAGTTTATGCAAAACCGCAAGCTTTGTTGTTTTGAAATTACTGAAGTGAACCCTACTCTTGATAAAGAGAACCTAATGGCAGAAATTGCATTTAATATTCTCCAGCGCAGTGTAAATATTCTAATGATGAATTAATTTTTATGAAGCGAATCATTTTTTTTATTGCTGTAATATTATTTTGTTCATTTAATGTATTTGGACAAAACAATAATTATGTAAAGTCAATGGAAAAATATCAAGAGAAATATGTAAAAGAGCATGGCGTGGTAAAAGGATCTGATAAATCATCGATACACTTCTTTCCTGTGAATGAAAAATATAAAGTGACTGCACGATTTGAAAGAATCTATACAGCTGGCTGGTTTAATATGGAAACCTCAGGAAAGATTACTCAGGTATATCGCATCTACGGTGTTTTACATTTTACATTAAATGATACCGTATTGAGGTTAAATGTGTATCAATCGCAACGGTTGATGGAAACAAAGGAATATGCCGATCATCTTTTTGTACCATTTACTGATAAAACAAGCGGTGAGACAAGTTATGATAATGGTCGCTATATCGATATGACCGAAGGAGATTTAAAAGAAAATACTTTTGTCATCGATTTTAATAAGGCATACAATCCTTACTGTGCCTATGTTAGCAATGTTTATAATTGCCCGGTGCCTCCAAAAGAAAATGATTTGTCTGTAGCTGTAAAAGCAGGAGAAATGAAATATTCAAAATCTCACTAAGATTTCTTCAACTTATTTATCAAATGTTTTTTTTAATCCTTCTTCAAACTTTAATGGATTGAAATCCAAATCTCTTCTTGCTTTATCAATGACAAATCCTGTTTTAGGTGGACGTTTTGCAATTTCCTTAAAATCTGATGCTGTAACTTTTTTAATGAGTCCAGTGTTCAATCCGAGATACTCAGACGCTTTACAAGCCATATCATAAGGAGTTAGTACATCTTTTCCTGATAGATGATAAATGCCCCTTGCTTTTTTTTCGATAATCGACACAATACCTGAAGCAAGATCTTCTACATATGTGGGTGTACGCACCTGGTCATTTACAACATTATATACTATTTCATTCTCTAGTTTTTCTTTTACAATACTTAAAATATTGCTTCTTCCCGCTAACGGCTTGCCATACACTAATACGGTTCTTGCAATTGCCCATCCATGATCATATTCTTGCACTGCTTCTTCTGCTTCCAGTTTTGTTTTACCATAAAAGTTTACTGGCGAAGGTTCATCTTCTTCGTTATACATTCCTTTTTCTCCATCAAAAACAAAATCGGTTGACACAAAAACAAAAAAACTTTTAAATTCTTCTGCATTAAGCAACATTGTTACCGTTCCTTCTACATTGGTAACATAAGCCTGCCATTGTTGTTGCTCACATTCATCTGGTTTACATAGAGCACCTGCATGCACTACTACCTCAGGCTGATGTTTCTCAAATACATCATGTACTTGAAATGGATCAGTGAAATCCATTGATATATATTGAAAGCGTTTCTCATTATTATGCGGCAATCGATTCTCTCCTCTACCAGTAGCAATCACTTCATGCTTGTTATCTAGCAATTGTGGAACAAGATAATTTCCTAAAAAACCATTAGCACCTGTTATAAGAATTTTCATTTGTCAAATGTAAGATGGTACAAAATAATAAAGGTCGCATTCCGGCGACCTTTATTAAAAATTAATTTACTGATTAGAATGCTTTTTTCTCTGTTGCTTTCTGTGGACTGAATTTAGGAGTCAATCCCATATTATAAAAAGTAAAAGAATAAATATCAGCAGCAGTTTCAAGGGCTTTTTTCAGGTTACTGGCGCCATGTCCTGAATTCACATCAATTCTTATTAATGCTGGATTGTTTCCTTTATAATGCTCCTGCAATGTTGCAGCATATTTAAATGAATGTGCAGGAACTACACGATCATCATGATCTGCGGTAGTGATAATGGTTGCCGGATAATTGATACCAGATTTGATATTATGAATTGGTGAATACGCCATCAAGTTTTTAAAATCTGCTGCATTATCGCTACTTCCATATTCTGCCACCCAGTTCCATCCAATAGTGAATTTTTGAAACCGCAACATATCCATCACACCAACTTGCGGAATCGCCACTTTAAATAAATCAGGACGTTGATTAATAACTGCACCAACTAGCAAACCACCATTTGATCCTCCTTGTGCTGCGAGATATTCCTTAGAAGTATATTTCTTATCCACTAAAAATTCTCCTGCAGCAATAAAATCATCGAATACGGTTTGTTTTTTTAGGCGCATGCCTGCTTCATGCCATTTCTCTCCATACTCACTGCCTCCTCTCAAATTAGCAATACAAAATATCCCTCCCTGCTCTAGCCAGGTAATTCTTGATGGAGAAAAAGATGGGTTGCTGCTGATATTAAAACCACCATATCCATATAAGATAGTTGGATTTTTACCGTTCATTACCGTGCCTTTCTTATAAGTAACAAACATGGGAACTTTTACACCATCTTTACCGGGATAAAAAACTTGTTCTGTCACAAAGTCCTCAGGATTGAATTTTACATCTGGCTTTCTGAATACACTGCTTTTACCAGTAGCAATATCGTAACGATAGATTGTTGGTGGAAATGTAATTGAAGTGAATGTGTAGAAAACAAATTTGTCATCTTTCTCACCACCAAAGCCACCCGCAGTTCCCAATGCAGGCAGTTTAACTTCACTTTCTAATTTACCATTAAAGTCATATACATACACCCGGCTCGTTACATCTTTCAAATAAGTGAGAAACATTTTTCCACCCGCAGTGGAAATGCCAGAAATGTTTTCGGGCTTTTCCTCAACAATTGTTTTCCAATTTTCCTTTGATGGATTTTTAGGATCTAATAAAATTATTTTCTGGTTCAACGCACCATCATTGGTAGACATGATAAAGCGATCACCGCTAACATCAATAAAATTATAATTGTAATCACCTGCTTCTTTTACAATCGGCTTGAACTTTTTATCGCCTGACTTACTATCATAATACCATAACGCATTGCCATCTTTTGCTTTTCCTCTATCAGAGATATTCAGGAAAACATAACGCTCATCTTCGCTGGTAAATACGGTATGAAAACGTTGCCCATTTGCTGAATCTTCATAGGCCAACACATCTTTATCTTGCGATGTTCCGACTTTATGAAAATAAACCTGGTGGTTTTCATTCTTTGTAGAAAGTTCTTTTCCTTTTTCTGGAGTTGGATAACGACTATAGAAAAAACCATCACCTTGCCATGATGCGCCAGATACTTTTACCCATTCAATAGAATCTGGTAAATACTGTAATGTTTTCATATCCATTACATAAAAAGTACGCCAATCGCTTCCGCCTTTTGTTTTACCTACTACTGCATAGTTTCCATCTTTTGATAAACTAAAAGCCCCAAGTCCTGTTGTACCATCAGTAGAAAATTTGTTTGGATCAATAACCAATTCAGGATTACCATTCAATCCTTTTTGACGATAAATCACACTTTGATTTTGTAATCCATCATTCTTTGAGAAATAGAAATAATCATTCTTTCGTGAAGGAGAAGAATATTTTGGATAGTTATTTATTTCTTCTAAACGTTTTAACCAATCAGCACGGTATTTAATTTTATCAAGATAACCGAAGGTCACTTTGTTTTGTTCTGTTACCCATTGCTTTGTTTCCTCACTCCTATCATCTTCCAACCAACGATAAGGGTCGGCAACTTTTGTTCCATGATAATCTTCAACAGTTTCCCCTTTTTTTGTTTCAGGGTATTGCAATTGTGCAGTCAGCAATAATGGCGCTGCTGCTAAAAAAAGAAAAGAAAATATCTTTCTCATAAATAAAAATTTAGTCTTTTCTAAAGATAGCAGAATAATGTAGTAAAAATAAAACCTCCTTTACAGGAGGTTTTTTAGAAGGATAAATGAAACAATCAGTACTTAATAACAGTTGGTGCACCTTCCGATACCCAAGTGGCAAAAATTTCTGAAATTTTCCATTGCCTTCCAGCATATAAACGGGGACGGGCTATTACATAATCTAAAAAATCGATAATATCTATAGATTTACATTCAATCATTACATTCAGCGTTTTCTTATCTTTAAAACGGCCTTCCTTCACTGGTATATTCATTGACGGATCATTTTGAATAAAATAATTTCCCGTAAACTTTATATCAGCAACCAAGGAATCAATAACTGATTTCTCTTTTTCTTTAGACCAACTATTAAAAATCAAATAGCGATCATAGAAGGGTGTTTCATATACATCTTGCAATTGAATAAAATGTGCAGCAAGTTTGGGTAACTGACCATAATAAATATTGGTTTTCTTCATCATCGTATAAATCAAGTCACCCTGTTTTGCAGCAATACCACTCTTATTATTTCCGATTGAAATGTAGTAATAGTTTCCTTTTATCAAGTTGCAGCGACCATAACCTTTTTCAACTGTATCTTTTCTATCACCATTATACACTCCACGCAATAAACCCAATTGCTTATCGGCGATTATAATCCCATCGGGCATTTCCAGTTGTACTAGCTTGGTGCTATCATTTAAATCAACCATATAGTCTGTAATTGGAAAAGCCCTTAACCATTTTGTAGTATCAGGTTGAGCATTACAGATGGAAGAAATAATAAGAAGGGTACAGAGAAAAAAGTTACGCATAGTGAAAATTTATATACACAAAATACTTAAGGCAACAATTGTTTTGTATCCGTGCAAAAGGGTATTCATGTTAATTAAAATGAAAAATCGGGAAAATAGTATCAACATGAGTGCAGAAATATGATAATGTGCTAATAACACATTTAAAAAAACAAAAGCTTATTTTTGGACGCTATTTATAAGCAGGCTTCCCTAACATTTGTTAGCCTGCAGATTATTTTTTAATGAAGAGTCTAATATCAATATGTCGAAAAAAGTAACAAAAATCGGAGTGCTTACATCAGGAGGTGATTCTCCGGGAATGAACGCAGCTATAAGAGCTGTGGTAAGAACTGGTATTTATCATGGCCTTGAAGTATATGGAATCATGAGAGGCTACCAAGGTTTGATAGAAGATGATATTTTCAGAATGGAATCTCGTTCTGTGGCCAATATTATTCAACGTGGAGGAACTATTTTAAAAACTGCTCGTTGCAAAGATTTCTTTGATGCAGACGGAAGAAAGAAAGCTTATGACAATTTAAAACGTCGTGGAATTGACGGCTTGGTTATCATTGGTGGTGATGGTTCATTTCGTGGTGCGGTAAAATTTAGCCAAGAATATGATATTCCCTGCGTAGGTCTTGCAGGCACTATTGATAAAGATATTAATGGAACTGATTTTACCATTGGTTTTGATACTGCGGTAAATACTGCTGTTGAAGCTATTGATAAAATCAGGGATACCATGGATGCGCATGATCGCATTTTCATCATAGAAGTAATGGGACGTGATGCTGGTTATATTGCATTGCATAGTGGAATTGCAACCGGTGCTGAAAATATTTTGATTCCCGAACGTAAAACAGATATCGATAGCATTGTTGCAGCATTACAAGAAAAAGAGCGACGTAAAAAACTCGTTAACCTTATTGTCGTTGCAGAAGGCGATGGATTTGGTGGTGGGAATGAAGTAGAAAAAATATTGAAAGGAAAATTGCCCAATGCAGAAATAAGAGTTTGTATACTGGGACATATACAAAGAGGCGGCTCGCCTAGTTGTATTGACCGGGTGATTGCAAGCCGCATGGGTTATCATGCAGTGGAAAGCCTTTTGGAAGGGAGGCATAATGTTTTTGTAGGAATACAAAACAACAAAATGCATTATATACCGTTGGAAAATGCCGTAAAAAATAAAGCAAAGATTAGCGAAGAGTGGATGAAGATTGTAAAAATTCTTGCATCATAAACAGGTTGCTAGTCACTAATAACTGGTTCTTTAAAAAGATTTAAAGTCCAGAAACAATAAGTAACCAGAAACCATTAAATAATAACAACCAATAACAAATAAAAAACCACAAACAAGACCAAACATGGCAAAGCACTCAGCAAAGTATTATCACAAACAAATGGACCGGGAAGCCGGAATTGCACATAAAACACACCGCACTAAAATTGTAGCAACTGTAGGGCCAGCCTGCGATACTTATGATAAATTATTAGAACTGGTAAAAGCAGGTGTGAACGTTTTTCGTTTGAATTTTTCTCACGGTTCACATGAAAATAAACTAAGGATCATCGAAGACATTCGCAAGATTAATAAAACCGAACCTTATAATATTGCTATTCTCGGCGATTTACAAGGCCCGAAATTAAGAGTAGGTGAAATGGCAGATGGTGGAATTGAAATTGTTCCCGGGGATATACTCACTTTTACCAATGAAAAAGTAATTGGCACTAAAGAACGCATCTATGTTTCTTATCCCAACCTTCATGAAGATGTGGTGGTAGGAAATACCATTATGATCAATGATGGTAAACTGGAAGTGAAAGTAAAAAAAGTGCTGAAGAATAATGATGTGCAAGTGGAAGTTACTATGGGTGGATTGCTTACTTCAAAAAAAGGAATCAACTTACCTGATACAAAAATTTCATTGCCTGCATTGACAGAAAAAGATATCATCGATCTAGAGTTCATCATGGAACATAAACTAGATTGGGTGGCATTGTCTTTTGTACGTCGTGTGGAAGATTTGGAAGGACTACGTAAAAGATTAGATGAAAAAAAGAGTAAAACAAAAATCATTTCTAAAATAGAAAAGCCAGAAGCGTTAGAAAATCTTCGTGATATTATTGTAGAATCTGATGCAGTAATGATTGCTCGTGGTGATTTGGGTGTTGAACTTCCGGTTGAAAAAATTCCGTTGCTTCAAAAACAAATCATTCGTATGTGCTTGCACCGTGCCAAGCCAGTGATTGTCGCAACACAGATGATGGAAAGCATGATTGAATTTAATAAACCCAATCGTAGTGAAATTACTGACGTTGCAAATGCAGTATTAGAAGGAGCGGATGCAGTGATGCTAAGTGCAGAAACTGCAGCAGGTGCTCATCCTACATTGGTAGTAGAAACGATGTGCAAGATTATTATTGAGGTGGAAAGGAATGGGTACAATTATAATCGTGAAGATGAATTAGCACCGCAACCACATTCTCCTTCTTTCTTGAGTGATGCTGTTTGTTACAACGGTTGCAAATTAGCCAAAGATGTAAATGCCGATGCATTGATTGGAATGACGCAAACTGGTTACACCGCATTTATGTTGAGCACTTATCGGCCAAAAGCTCCGCTGTATATTTTTACAAAAGAAAAAACATTAGTAAATCAATTGAGTCTTAGTTGGGGAGTACGGGCTTTCTATTATGATGAAGAAGAAAGCTTGGATGATATCATGTTTGACCAGATTGATATTTTGAAAGAACGCCAATTTCTTAAGGAAGGAGATATTGTAGTGAATACAGGTAGCACTCCGGTGGAGTTGCATTTACCAACGAATGTTTTGAAGATTACAAAAGTGGAATAACTTATTTCACATTATTAAAATAATTAAGAACCCTGCTCATCGGCAGGGTTCTTAATTATCT
>JADMIO011113503.1_pt1 | contig 67010 bp, 63 predicted proteins | sample 8958161 | NCBI WGS metagenome assembly JADMIO01 (sample SAMN16585339, study PRJNA669376) | soil metagenome | isolation source: Crop rotation soil | place: USA: Cullars Rotation, Alabama | collected 2011 | reverse complement strand
GACTGAGCCTTTCGTTTTATTTGACCATGTTGGTATGATTTAAATTAATACGACTCACTATAGGGTCAGTGCGGCCGCGACTTCAAGTCACGTGAATTCCAAGCTTCGGATCCCACTGTGCTGGAAAGGTGCATCTTGGGCTTGACGATATAGATCGCGCCGGTACGCGAGTTGACGCCCTTGTCGTGCTTCGAACACAGCACCGTCACCGCCGCATCAAGCAGCCCCTCCCCGATCGGCGAACCCTCGGGCGCCAGCACGGCAGAGGTCGTCATCAGGTGCCCGACATTGCGCACAAGCAGCAGCGCGCGGCCCTTGAGCGTCATCGGCTGGCCCTGCGCATCTTTGTACGAGCGATCCGGGCTGAGCTCGCGATGGACCGTCCTGCCGCCCTTGTCGAAGCTCTCCCTGAGCGTGCCCCTCATGAGGCCGAGCCAGTTGCGGTAGACGGCCACCTTGTCCTCGGCATCCACTGCCGCGACCGAGTCCTCGCAATCCTGGATTGCCGTCAACGCACTCTCGATGATGATATCGGCAAGCCCGGCTGGATGCGTCTTCCCGATCAGGCTGGCGGGATCGACGACGAGAATGACGTGTAGTCCATTGTGACGGAGGACCAGTTCGCCTCGGGCTTCGCTGCCGCCAAAGCCGACAAACTGTGACGGATCCTTCAGTCCCGTGCGGCCACCTGCCGTGTCTGCCACGAACCGACGAAGGTCGCCGTCCTTCACCACGTGATAGCCCGTTACGCTCGAATGGCTTGCACCGACAAGCGGAAAGGACTCGTCGAGAAACTTCGCCCCATACGCGACAACCGCTGCCCCGCGGGCCGGATTGAACGCCTTCCCCGGCGCGAGACCACCGGCACGGCTGATCGCATCAGTGCCGTAGAACGTATCGTAGAGCGAGCCCCAACGGGCGTTGGCGGCATTGAGCGCATAGCGCGCGTTGCTCACCGGCACAACGAGCTGGGGTCCGCAGATGGTTGAGATTTCAGGATCGAGCCCACCCGTCTCGATCGAAAAATCCGCCGGCTCCGGCACGAGATAACCGATTTCGCGCAGGAACCCCTCATAGCCATCGGGGTCGCTCGCCACCGGCCCGTGCTCGCGATGCCACGCATCGATCGCCGACTGCATCCGGTCACGCGTGGCCAGCAACTCACGGTTAAGGGGCATGAATCGCGCCACCAATCCCGCTAGGCCGCTCCAATATTCGGCAGCCTCGCTCCCACTCCCCGGCAGCGCCTCGCCTTCCACGAACGCCACCAGTTGCGCGTCAACCTTCAGCCCTGCCTTGTCGAGATAGTTGGTCACCCTCGCCCCCTCAGGCCGCCAGCGCCGACTTCATCGCCTTGCCCGCGACATAGGTCTCCGCCACCGCGCGGTCGTCGCCGCAAGTCTGCAGCAGGAAAAGCTCATTCGCCAGCGTGTCCACCGCCTCCATGCGCAGCGCCATCTGCGGCGTCGCGCGCGCGTCCAGCACCACGAGATCGGCATCGGCGCCCGCCACCAGCGAGCCGATACGGCCCTCGAGCCCCAGCGCTCGGGCATTGCCCAGCGTCACGAGATAGAACGAGCGCAGCGGGTTGAGCCGCTGGCCCTGGACCTGCAGCACCTTGTAGCCCTCGTCGAGCGTGCGCAGCATCGAGTACGACGTCCCGCCGCCCACGTCCGTTCCGATGGCGATGCGGGCCCCCGCCTTCTGCATCCGGTCGTGATTGAACATCCCCGAGCCAAGAAACAGGTTGCTGGTCGGACACCATACTGCCACCGATTTCGTCGCCGCGATCACTTCGACCTCACGGTCGGTGAGATGGATGCAGTGACCGAGCAGCGTCTTGGGTCCGAGCAGGTGATAGCGCTCATAGATGCCGAGATAGTCCCGCAGGTTGGGATAAAGCTCCCGCGCGAACTCGATCTCGGCGAGGTTTTCGTCGAGATGCGTCTGGATGTGCAACGCGGGATACTCCCGCGCCAATGCCTCGGACATCTCGAGTTGTTCGGGCGACGACGTTATCGCGAACCGGGGGCTGATGACATAGTGCGCCCTGCCCTTGCCGTGCCACTTGGCGATGCCGGCCTTGGTGTCGTCGTAGCCGGCCTGCGGCGTGTCGCGCAGCCCCTCGGGCGCATTGCGGTCCATCATCACCTTGCCGCCGAGCATCAGCATGTTACGCCTGATTACCTCGGCGAAGAACGCGTCCGCCGATTGCGGGTGCACGCTGCAATAGGCCGCCGCCGTCGTCGTGCCATGCCGGATCAACTCATCGAGGAAGCGCGAGGCGATGCGCGCCGCATGCGCCGGGTCGCCGAACTTCTGCTCCTCGACGAACGTGTAGGTGTTGAGCCACTCGAGCAGGCTCGCCGCATACGATCCGACGATCTGCATCTGCGGGAAGTGGATGTGAGGATCGATGAACCCGGGCATAATCAGGTTCGGCCGGTGGTCGATCACCGTGTGGTGGGCGGCGGCCCTCGGGTTGAACTCCCCGATCATGATGATCTTGCCATCGCCGACGACGACCGCGCCGTCCTCGATGTAGCGGTAGCTCGCCGTATCGTCTGGCCCCTGCGGCTCGCTGTGAAAGGTCAGCACCCGACCCCGCAGCACCGTCACATCGTGAGGCCGCTCTGTCACGACCGGGCCGCCTCGCTGTACCACGCGACGATCAGCGCCCGCTCCGCAGGCGTGATCTCCGACACATTCCCGGGCGGCATTGCGGTCGAGTAGCCCGCCTGGATGGCGATCTGCTCGGCGTGGTTGGCGATCGCGGCGTCGCTGTCGAGATGGACGTTCTTGGGCGCCTCAAGCACGCCCTCATAGACCGGCGCAGCCGCGTGGCACATCGAGCAGCGCCCCAGGATCACATCGCGGACGGCGGGGAAATGGGCGCTGCTGAGAAACGGCTGCACGTTTGCCGACGCCACCTCCTCCGCAACGTCACCGGGCTTGCCCGCCGTCGAAAGCCACGCGATCACGAGGAAGATGATCACGGCTGCTGCCCACGTCCAGTGCGGGTTGCCCTTCCTGGCATGGTGCGTGTTGAACCAGTGCCGGATGATCGCGCCTTCGAGAAAGATCAGTGACGCGATGAGCCAGTTCCACTTGGTGGCGAAGGCCAGAGGGTAGTGGCTCGACAGCATGAAGAAGATGACGGGCAGGGTCAGGTAATTGTTGTGTAGCGATCGCTGCTTGGCGATCTTGCCATACTTGGCGTCGGGCACCTTGCTGGCCTTGAGGTCGGCCACCACGATTTTCTGGTTGGGGATGATGATCATGGCGACGTTGGCCGCCATGATCGTCGCGGTGAACACGCCCATATGCAGCATTGCTGCGCGGCCGGTGAATACCAGCGTGTACGCATACGCCATCGCGGTCAGCACAGCGAAGAGCGCCACCATCAGCCCGAAGGTCGAGTTGCCGATCGGCGATTTGCAGAGGAAGTCGTAGACATACCAGCCGATAACGATGGAACCGAGCGAGATCACGATCCCCGCCCAGTTCGGCACATCGAGCACATGCCGGTCGATGAGGAACAGGTCGGCCCCGAAGTAGTAGACGATCACTAGCAGCACGAAGCCGCTGATCCAGGTGAAATAGCTCTCCCACTTGAACCAGGTTAGGTGCTCGGGGAGAAACTCCGGCGCCACCAGGTATTTCTGGATGTGGTAGAAGCCGCCGCCATGCACCTGCCATTCCTCGCCATGCGCCAGCGGCGGCAGGCTCGGCGTCTTGCGCAGTCCGAGGTCGAGCGCGATGAAATAGAACGACGATCCGATCCAGGCGATGGCCGTGATCACGTGCGTCCAGCGCACGGCAAAGCTCAGCCATTCCCACAGGATCGCGGTATCGGGCATTTCTCCCCCTGACAAGCAGAAGGCGGGCCGGAGCCCGCCTCCTCAAATCCGAACTTAGCAGCCTTACGAGGCCGCTTCGACACCCTTGACGAACCAGTCAAGCACCGCAAGGTCGGCATCTGAGATGACTTCGCCGTCCTTGACCTTGAGGTTGCCGTCCTGGTCGTAAATGGGGCCGGTGTAGATGTTGAACGTTCCGGCTTTGTAGCCGGCCTGGATCTCGTCGGCCGCCGCCTTGACGTCCGCCGGCATCTTGTCGCTGTAGGGCGATATGACCACGGTGCCTTCCTTGAAGCCGTCCCATGTGTCGGTCGACTTCCAGGTGCCGTCGAGCAGAGCCTTTGTGCGCTCGACGTAGTACGGCCCCCAGATGTCCTCGATGGCGGTCAGGTGCGCGTTCGGCGCGAAGGCCGACATGTTGGCGCCCTGGCCGAAGCCGAAGAGCCCCTTTTGCTCGAGGATCTGCAGCGCAGCCGGGCTGTCGGTATGGGTCGTGACGATGTCGCAGCCCAGGTTGATCAGCGTGTCGGTGGCCGCGGCCTCTTTCGGCGGATCGAACCAGCTGTCGATCATCACGACCTTGACCTTGGCGTCAGGGTTCTTCTTCTGCGCCGAGAGCGCGAAGGAATTGACGCCCAGCACCACCTCCGGAACCTTGAACGAGCCCAGATAGCCCAGCGTGCCCGACTTGCTCATCATCCCCGAGATAGTGCCGAGCACTGCGCGGCCCTCGTGGAACTTGCTGTTGTAGGTCGCCACATTGTCGGCGCGCTTGAAGCCCGTGCAATGCTCGAACTTCACGTCGGGGAACTCGGACGCGACCTGGATGGTCTGATCCATGTAGCCGTAAGATGTCGTGAAAATCAGCTTGCAGCCGGCATTGGCGAGGTCGCGGATCGCCGGAATGGCGCTGGCGTCCTCGGGCACGTTCTCGGTGTAGACCGTTTCGACCTTGTCGCCGAGCTCGGACTCGACCTGCAGGCGGCCCTTGTTGTGGGCCCAGGTCCAGCCGTAGTCGCCGATCGGCCCCAGAAGGATGAAGCCGACCTTTACCTTCTCCTGCGCCTGGGCGCGGGAACCGAGGATGGGCAAGGTAGCGGCAGCGCCGGCAGCTTTCACGAAGTCGCGGCGGGTTAGAATTGCCATGGACGTCTCCTGTTTTTACGTTGGCGTTTCTAGTTGGCGGGAAGGAAGGGCTTGCCGAGGCAAGCAGGCGCGTTGCCGCCGCCGCTCTCCCTAGAGGAGATGATGGCGAGGACGACAACGGTCATGAGGTAGGGCATGGCTGCCCAGAATTGCGAAGGGATTGCCTGCGCGGCCGGCAGGATGCCCGAGAAGCCGCCGGCCTTGGCGAAGAGCTCGAGCCACATCAGCACGCCGAACAGATAGGCGCCGATGAGCAGCCGCCCGGTCTTCCAGCCGGCGAACACCACCAGCGCCAGGGCGATCCAGCCGCGGCCGGCCGTCATGCGCTCGGCCCACATCGGGGTAATGACTAGGGAGAAGTAGGCGCCGCCGACGCCGGCCATGGCGCCGCCGAAAGCCACCGCCGCATAGCGCACGCCCACGACCGAGTAGCCAATCGAATGGGCGCTGTGGTCGTTCTCGCCGACGGCGCGCAGGATCAGGCCCGACCGCGTACGATAGAGAAACCACGCCACCACGCCAACCATGATCAGCGCGAAATAGACAATGGGCGAGTAGCCGAAGAACACCTGGAGGATCGGATGCCTGGACAGCGCCGGTGGGAAGATCGAGCCGAACGGCAGGACGATGCGTCCGGTGAAACTCAGGCCCAGGAGCGAGCTGAGCCCCGTGCCGAAGATGGTAAGGGCCAGGCCCGTCGCCACCTGGTTCGAATTGAGCGTTAGCGCAAAGAAGCCAAAGAGCAGCGCACCGAGTGCCCCCGCCGCCGCCGCGAACACCACGGCGAGCCAGGGGTTGCCGGTCACCACGGCGCCGGCGAACCCGCCGATCGCGCCGAGCAGCATCATGCCCTCGACGCCGAGGTTCAGAACGCCGCTCTTCTCCGCCACCAGCTCGCCAAGCGCGGCGAGGAGGATGGGGGTGGACAGACCGACGATGGTCATGATCGAGGCAATGACGTCGAAGTTCATCGCCTCTACTCCCCAGGAGCCATCGCCGGTGCCACTTTTTGCGTCCGGACGATCCTGATGCGGTAGCGAACGAAAATGTCGCTGGCGAGGATGAAGAACAGCATCATCGCCTGGAAGATGCCGGCCGTGGCATCGGGTATATGGACCGAGATTTTTGCGAGCTGCCCGCCGACATAGGTCACCGCCAGCATGATCCCCGCGATGAGACACCCGATGGGATGGAGCCGTCCGAGGAAGCTCACGATGATCGCGGTGAATCCGTAGCCCGAGGGAAACCCGAGGTCGATCTTCTTGAGCGCCCCCGAGAACTCGAGCCCGCCGGCAAGGCCCGCCATACCGCCGCCGATCAGCATGGCAAGCCAGATCGTCTGGTTACCGTCGAAGCCGCCGTGCCGCGCCGCATGAGGTGCACTGCCCACTACGCGGATCTGGAAGCCGAACACCGAGCGCGCCATCACCACCCAGAAGACGAAGGGCAGGATGATCGCGATCAGGATGCCCAGATGGATCGTCGTTCCGGGGATCATGATCGGTAGCGTCTGGTCGGGCAGCAGCGGAGCGGTTGCCGGGAAATTGCGGCCATTGGGATCCTTCCACGGCCCCCCGACGAGATAGTTGAGCACCTGCAGCGCCACATAGGTCAGCATCAGGCTCGATAGAATCTCGTTTACCGAGAGCCGCGTGCGCAGGAACGCCGGGATCGACGCCCATGCCGCCCCGCCGATAAGGCCGGCGAGCACCATCAACGTCACGACGAACGGGCCGCCGGTGCCGAACGCGAGCGCGACACCCGCCGCACAGAGCGCCCCGATGATGTACTGTCCCTCGGCGCCGATGTTCCACACATTGGCACGGTTGCCGACCGAGAGCCCCAGGGCGATGATGACGAGCGGCGCGGCTTTGAGCGCAACGTCCTGCCACTTGTAGCTGGCGAGCAGCGGCGTGATGAAGATGTCGACCACGGCGCGCTGACCGTTGACGCCGATCGCGTCGAACACGATCACGCCGACTGCCATCGTCAAAAGCACGGCGGCGATTGGTGTTATCACCATCATCAGCCGGCTCGGCTCAGGGCGCTTTTCGAGCTTAAGCCGCATGGACCGGCTCCATGCTGGCTTCGACCGGTGTCTTGGCAGTCGCTTCCGGGTCGCCGTGGATGCCGCCCATCAGCAGGCCCACTTCGTTAATATCGACGCGGCTCACTTCCATCGCCTTGCTGAGCCGCCCGCCGTTGATCACTGCCATCGTGTCGCAAAGCTCGAGCAGCTCATCGAGGTCCTGGCTGATTACCACGATCGCCGAGCCCGCCGCCGCGAGATCCACGAGCGCCTGCCGGATTGCCGAAGCCGCGCCGGCATCGACGCCCCATGTCGGCTGGCTTACGACCAGCACATCGGGCCGCTGCAGGATCTCGCGGCCCATGATGTATTTCTGCAGGTTTCCCCCGGACAGCGACCCCGCCGTCGCCTCGGCCCCGGTCGCCTTCACCGCGAACGCCTCGATCACATCGCCCGTGTACTTCTTGGCCTTGCCCGGGCGGATGATGCCCGAGATCGCAAGGCCCAGCCGGTCGCGTGCCGTCAGCACCGAGTTGTCCCACAACGTGAAGTCGGGCACCGCAGCGTGGCCGTTGCGCTCCTCGGGAACGCTCGCCAGTCCCTTGAGACGCCGCGCCTTGGCATCGAGGCTGCCGATGTCGGCGCCGTTGATACGGATGGCTTGCGAGTCCGGCGTGGGCACCTCGCCGCTCAGCGCCAGCAGCAGCGCGTTCTGTCCGTTGCCTGCCACGCCAGCGATGCCGAAGATTTCGCCGGCATGGACGCGGAAGCTGATGTCCTTGAGCGGGATGCCGAAGTGCCCGGCGCCCGCCACGCTCAGCTCGGTCACAACCAGCTTCTCGTGCCCAAAGGTCTTGCCGGTCGGCTTCTGGATATCCTTGAGGTTGCCGCCGATCATCTTCTCGGCCATCGAGCGCGAGGTCTCGACCCGCGGGTCGCACGTATCGACGAGCCGGCCGCCGCGCAGGATCGTCGCCGTCTCGCACAGCGCTTTGATCTCGTGCAGCTTGTGCGAGATGTAGAGGATCGAGCATCCTTCCTTCGCAAGCTGCCGCAGAACGACGAAGAGCTGCTCCACCTCCTGCGGCGTCAGCACCGAGGTGGGTTCGTCCATGATCAGCAGCGTCGGCTCGAGCAGCAGCGCACGCACGATCTCGATACGCTGCCGCTCGCCCACGCTCAGCGTCGACACCGTGCGGTGGGCGTCGAGCTTCAGCCCGTACTGAGTCATCACCTCGCGGACCTTGGCCTCGAGCTCGCGCGCCGGAATCTTCGCATCGAGCCCGAGCGCGATGTTCTCCAGCACCGTCATCGCCTCGAACAGCGAGAAGTGCTGGAACACCATGCCGATGCCGAGCTTGCGCGCCGCCTTGGGGTTGGCGATATGGGCACGCTCGCCGTTCCAGAAAATCTCGCCGGCATCGGGCTGCATGATGCCGTAGATCATCTTGACCAGCGTAGATTTCCCGGCGCCGTTCTCGCCCAGCAGCGCATGGATTTCGCCGGGCTTCACCTCGAAGGAAATGTCGTCGTTGGCCAGCACGCCGGGGAAGCGCTTGACGATGCCGCGAAGGCTGAGGCGCGGCGGCATATCAGTCAACGGCGGCTCCCGTTCTGGAATCCGGCACGCGCATTCTTGAAGCTTCCCCGCGGCCAATGTGAACCATAATTTCCGCCGCCGCCAGAGCCGCAATCACTTCCGGCCGTTTATCCACGAGCCCGAAATCGCCGATGGGCAGGACAAGCCGCTCGACCACCTCGGGCGCGCCACCTTCGCCTAGGTACCAGCTGCGGAACTTTGCCCGCTTGGTCTTGCTCCCCACCATGCCGATGTAGGGCGAGTCCGTGCGATTCAGCGCCTCGGCCGCGATCAGGAAATCGAGCGCGTGGTCGTGCGTGAGGATGATGTAGGCCGATCCCTCGGGCGCGCTTCGGACGATCGCTTCCGGCATCGGCACAGCCCGCGCATCGGCCTCCTCCGGCAGATCGTGCAACTCGTCAGGACGTGTGTCGATGACGTGAACATTGAGCGGCAGCGCGACCAGCGATTTCGCGAGCGCCTTGCCGACATGTCCCGAACCGAAGAGGTAAACGTGCGGCCGGGTAGCCTCCGCCGCCCGCAACCGCGCTACGAGCGCGCCGGCTCGCGCAGGCGTCATCCGTTGCAACGAGACCTCGACACGGCCCCCGCAGCATTGCCCGATCTCGGGCCCGAGGGGGATATCGAGCCCCTCAGGCTCCTCGTCATCGCGCAGCGCCTGCCGCGCCCGCGCGATCACCATGTACTCGAGGGCACCGCCACCGATGGTGCCGATCTGGTCATTTTCACCGACGATCATGAAAGCGCCGCGCTCACGCGGTGACGACCCGCGCACACTCGAAAGCTCCGCGAGTACCGCGACCGGGTGATCCACCACAAAGCGATCGAGCTCGGCGGCACGCATTTACGCCCCGCGCTCCCGCCGCATCCGCTCGACGCCCATCAGTACCCGCTCGGGCGTGACCGGCATGTCGAGGTTGGGGTGGATTTTGTAGTCGGCGACCGACGCCACCGCCATGCTCAGCGCCTCGACTACGCAGTAGGCCAGGCAGAGCGGCGGTTCGCCCACGGCCTTGGAGCGGCCGATAGCGGGCTCCTTGTTGATGCTCCACTCGGCCAGGCGCACATTGAACTCGCGCGGCACGTCAGAGGCGAGCGGGATCTTGTAGGTCGAGGGCGCGTGCGTGCGCAGCACGCCGTTCGCGTCCCACACCAACTCCTCAGTGGTGAGCCAGCCGACGCCCTGGATGAAGCCACCTTCGACCTGGCCGATGTCGATCGCTGGATTCAACGAGCGGCCCACGTCCTCCAGCACGTCGGCGCGGTCGATCTGATATTCGCCTGTGAGCGTATCGATGGTCACCTCCGCGCAGGCGGCGCCGTAGGCGAAGTAGTAGAAGGGATGCCCCTGGCCCGTCGCGCGGTCCCAGTGTATCTTCGGTGTCGCGTAGAAGCCGGACGCCGAAAGCTGCACTCGGTTCATCCAACACGACGTCGCCAACTCGCCGAACTCGATGAACTGCTGGCCGGCGCGAATGCCGCCGAACTCCCAGGCCACATCCTTGGGTTCCACCTCATAGATGCGTGCGGCGTGGGCCGACATGCGGGACTTGATCTGCTCGGCCGCATTGAGTGCCGCCATGCCGTTGAGGTCGGTGCCCGACGATGCCGCCGTCGCCGACGTGTTGGGCACCTTGCCCGTATTGCTGGCATTGATCTTGACGCGATCGACCGGGACCCCGAACGCGTCGGCCACGACCTGCGCCACCTTGATATGCAGCCCCTGACCCATCTCCGTGCCGCCGTGGCTGAGATGGATCGAGCCATCGCGATAGACGTGGACCAGGGCGCCCGCTTGATTGTGCCAAGTTGCGGTGAACGAGATACCGAACTTCACCGGCGACAGCGCAATGCCCTTCTTGAGCTGCGTGTGCTCGCTGTTGAACTTCAGAATCGCCTGCCGCCGCGTCTGGTAGTCGGAACTCTGTTCCAGATCCTCTACTACGCGGTGGATGATGTTGTCCTCCACCTCCTGGTGGTAGGGCGTCACATTGCGATCGCTCGTGCCGTAGAAATTGCGTTTGCGCACTTCGAGCGGATCGAGCCCCAGATCGTAGGCGATATGCTCGATCCAGCGCTCACAGCCCATGATTCCCTGGGGGCCACCGAAACCGCGGAAGGCCGTGTTGCTCACGGTATTGGTGAACAAGGGCAGCGAGTTCACACGAACCGCCGGATACCAGTAGGCGTTGTCGGCGTGGAACAGGGCGCGGTCGGTGACCGGCCCGCTGAGATCGGCCGAATAGCCGGCGCGCGCCGCGTAGGTTGCCGCCACACCCTGGATACGGCCGTCGTCGTCGTATCCGACATCGTAGCTGACCACGAAATCATGGCGCTTGCCGGTGATCATGAAGTCGTCGTCGCGGTCGGGCCGGATCTTGACCGCTCTGCCGAAGCGCTTGGCGGCCAGCGCGGCGACCACCGCGAACAGGTTGCCCTGCGTTTCCTTGCCGCCGAAGCCGCCGCCCATTCGCCGCATGTTCACGGTGATCGCAGCGTGCGGTACCCCCAGCACCTGCGCCGTCATCACCTGGACTTCGGTGGGGTGTTGCGTCGATGTCTGGATCAGCACCTCGTCGTCCTCGCCGGGGATGGCGAGCGCGATCTGGCTCTCGAGGTAGAAATGCTCCTGCCCGCCGATCGTCACAGTGCCCTTGGCACGGCGCTTCGACGCTGAAAGTGCCGCCTCGACATCCCCGCGCTCGAGCTTAAGCGGCTCAGTCACCAGCTTGCCGCCGTCGCGCAGGGAGGATGCAACGTCGGTGACGTGCGGCAGGTCGCGATACTCGATAAGCGCCAGCTTCGCGGCACGCCGGGCGATGTCGCGCGTCTCGGCGACCACGCAGAAGATCGGCTGGCCGTGGTAGACGACGCGAGTCTCGGCAAACACCGGCTCGTCATGCTTGTGGACCGAGCTGATGTCATTCTCGCCGGGAATGTCCGTAGCCGTCAGCACGCCAACCACCCCCGCCGCCGCGCGCACCGCATCGAGGTTCAGCGACGCGATTTCGCCGTGGGCCTTCGTGCTGAGGCCGAGATAGGCGTGCAGCGTGCCTTCGGGCTCGGTAAGGTCGTCCACATACTCGGCCCGGCCCGCCACCTGCTTGGCGGCGGAATCGTGCGGCGTCGACTCGTGCAGCCGTCCGGTCTTGCTGTGGCTCGGCGCGACGACATCGAGTTTATTCATCACGCCACCGCCTTGGTGAGGCGCTCGGCCTGCCCGGTGGTCTCGAGATGGAAACGGCGGAGCAGGTTCTGCGCCGCGAGCAGTCGATATTCCCTGCTCGCCCGCATGTCCGTGATCGGCTGGAAGTCGGCGGCGAACGCCGGCAGGGCAGACTCGACGGTGGCGGTGGTCCACGGCTTGCCGAGGAGTGCATCCTCGACGGACTTGGCCCGCTTGGGTGTCGCCGCCATGCCGCCGAACGCAATACGCGCCATTCCCACGAGCCCATCGTCGTTGACGAAGACACGGAACGCGCCGCACACCGACGAGATATCCTCGTCCTTGCGCTTGGAAATCTTATAGCAGGCGAGCTTCTCGCCCGCCGGCAAGTAAGGGATCGTCACCGACTCGACGAACTCGCCCGGCTGCCGATCCTGCTTTCCGTAGGCGATGAAGTAGTCCCTCAGTTTGACTTCGCGCCGCTCGCTGCCCTTCCGCAGCGTGATGTGCGCCCCAAGGGCGAGCAGCGGCGGCGGTGTGTCGCCGATAGGCGAGCCGTTGGCGATGTTGCCCCCGATGGTCCCCGCGTTGCGCACCTGCGCCCCGCCGATGCGGTACCAGAGCTCGTGCAGTTGCGGGAAGTGTCGCTCGATCGCCGGCGCGGCGGCGGTATAGGTCACGCCGGCGCCCAAAGTCAGCGCGCCCTCGCCCTCGGTGATCGTATCCAGCCCGCGCAGGTGGCCAATGTAAATCATCGGGCCGATGTCGCGCATGAACTTGGTGACCCACAGGCCGACGTCGGTCGCGCCGCTCACCAGCGTCGCGGTAGGGTTGGCAGCGTAGATTTCCGCGAGATCGCCGACGCTCGCGGGAGTGATCAGCCGGTCCCTGCCCTCGCCGATGTCGACGGTCTTGCCATCCGCCATCGCGCGTAGCCGCGACATCATCGCATCGCGATGCACGACGAGGGCGTCAGTGGCAACGGGACCGTAGTTCGACGCCGCCTGGGCTGCGCGCACTATCGGCGAATATCCCGTGCAGCGGCAGAGGTTGCCCTGGAGCGCGACCTCGATCTGCTCCACGGTCGGCGACGGCTCGCGCATCCACAGCGCATATAGCGACATGACGATACCCGGTGTGCAGAAGCCGCACTGGCTGCCGTGCAGCTCCACCATCGCCTGCTGCACCGGATGCAGCGGCCCGTTCGCGGGTGACAGGTGCTCGATCGTCACCACATGAGTTCCGTGCAGCATGCCGACAAAACAGATGCAGGCGTTCACCGCCTCGTAGATCAGTGTGCCACCCTTCAGCCGTCCGACCAGCACCGAGCACGCCCCGCAGTCGCCCTCGGCGCAGCCTTCCTTGCTGCCGCGCAGACGCCGCGTGAGCCGCAGGTAGTCGAGCAACGTCTCGGTCGCCTTGATCGAGGTGATCTCGACGTCTTCGTCATTGAGGACGAAGCGTAGAGCGTTGTTCGAGCCGGTCATCAGCTGCCCCGGTAGGTCGAGTAACCGTACGGCGAGACCAGCAACGGCACGTGATAGTGTGCTTGCTCGGTCATGGTAAAGCGCACGGGGACCAGGTCGAGGAACGGCGCCGCGAGATCGACGCCCAGCCGCTTGAAATACTGGCCGACGTGGAAAATCAGCTCGTAGCCGCCGAGGTGGAAATGGTCGCCCTCGAGCAACGGGCCTTCCGCCCGGCCGTCGCCATTGGTGTTGCCGCTCACTAGGTGGTGGCTGTGGTCGCCGTGGAGCATCAGGAGATCGAACCGCATGCCGCTCGCCGGCTTGCCGTGCATGGTATCGAGGACGTGGGTCGTCAGGCGTGGTGGACCCGCCATTCCGGTCGCTTTCCTTCTCCTAGAGGGCCGACTATCAGCAATAATGTCCCACATTCCAAGAGGGTTTGGGGCGATTTTTTACCGTTTGGTCCAGTTTTGGGCACCCCGCCCCATTTGCGCCCACCGGCTGCCTTGGTAGGAAGCACCAGCCCTCGAACCCGCCCCGGTGCGACGATGCGATACCCCCGCGACATGCTCGGTTACGGCCGCACGCCCCCCGATGCCAAATGGCCCGGCGGCGCCTACGTCGCGGTGCAGATCGTCCTCAACTATGAGGAAGGCGGCGAGAACAATGTCCTCCACGGCGATGCGGCGTCGGAGGCCTTCCTCGTCGACGTGCTGGGCGCGCAGCCCTGGCCCGGCCAGCGCCACGCCAACGTCGAGTCGATGTACGAGTACGGCTCGCGAGCCGGCTTCTGGCGCCTGTTCAACGGCTTCACCGCACGAAACATCCCCGTAACGGTCTATGGCGTCGCCACCGCCTTGATACGCGCGCCGCAGCAGGTCGCCGCCATGCAGGAGGCCGGGTGGGAGATCGCCTCCCACGGCCTTAAGTGGATCCAGCACAAGGACATGCCGCCCGAAGAGGAACGCGCCTCGATCGCGCGCGCCGTCCAGTTGCACACCGCCGCCACCGGCGAGCGCCCGCGCGGCTGGTACACGGGCCGCTCGTCGCTCCAGACCGTCGACCTCGTCTCCGAGGAAGGGGGGTTCGACTACGTCTCGGACACTTACGACGACGACTTGCCCTACTGGCGGCCGCATAACGGCCGGGCCCAGCTCATCATCCCCTACACGCTCGCCGCCAACGACATGCGCTTCGTCACCGCGCCCGGCTTCGACAATGGCGAGGAATACTTCCAGTTCTTGAAGGACAGTTTCGACGTCCTCCACGAAGAGGGCCGCCGCGGGGCGCCCAAAATGATGTCGATCGGGCTCCACTGCCGGCTGGTTGGCATGCCGGGCCGTTACGCCGGCCTCGTCCGTTTCCTCGACTACATCCAGGGTCACGACAAGGTCTGGATCGCCCGCCGCATCGACATCGCCCGTCACTGGGCCTCCACGCATCCCTACGTGGCGCCCGAATTGGTGCCGTCCCAAATGGACCGCGAAGAGTTCCTCACTCGCTTCGGCTCGATCTTCGAGCATTCGCCGTGGATCGCCGAGCGCGCCTTCGATGGCGAACTCGGGCCGGCAAACGACACGGCGAGAGGGCTTCATTTCGCGCTCCGCACCCAATTCCGCCTCGCGGGCGACGATGAGCGCATGAATGTGCTCCTGGCTCACCCCGACCTCGCGGGCAAGCTGGCTCAGGCCAAGCGCCTCACCGAGGCATCGACTGCCGAACAGGCCTCCGCAGGGCTCGACGCCCTCACCGACGAAGAGCGCAAGACCTTCAACGAACTCAACGTCGCCTACGTCAGCAAGTTTGGCTTCCCATTCATCATCGCGGTGCGCGACAACACCAAACAGATGATCCTCGACGCCATGCGCGCACGCCTCAACAATTCGCGAGAGACCGAAGTCGCGGCCGCCTGCGCGCAGGTCGAGCGCATCGCCCTCCTCCGCCTGCGCGCCATCCTCCCGGAGCTCTAGCTATGTACGCCCTTCATCTCGGCAACAAGAACTACTCGTCGTGGTCCCTGCGGCCATGGGTCCTGCTCAAGACGCTCGGCATTCCCTTCGACGAGCGCCAGCACATCTTCCCGGAGGACGGTCCGTCCTATCCCCTGTTCAAGTCTTTCTCGCCGACCGGCTTCGTGCCCGTCCTCGAGGACGGCGACATCAAGGTCTGGGACACCCTCGGCATCGTCGGCTACGTCGCGGAGGACCATCCCGAGGTCTGGCCCGCCGACAAGGCCGCGCGAGCCTGGGCGCGCTCGGCGGCGGCCGAGATGCATTCGGGCTTCTCGGCCCTGCGCAACCAGTGCGGCATGAACATCGGCATCCGCTGCAAGACGCCCGAGATCGACGCCGCATTGCGCGCCAACCTCGACCGGCTCGATGAGCTTTGGGGCGAAGGCCTCACGCGCTTCGGCGGTCCCTTCCTTGCGGGTGCGCTGTTCAACGCGGTGGACGCGTTCTTCTGCCCCGTTGCATTCCGCGTTCAGACCTACAGCCTGCCGCTCAGCCCAAGGTCGCGTGAATACGTCGATCGACTTCTGGCGCTGTCGGCGATGAAGGAGTGGTACGAGGCGGGCATCGCCGAGCCGTTCCGTGAGCCGAACCACGAAGGCGAAACGACGCTCGCCCACGCCGTGATCGCGGATTATCGCGCGAAGCGGTAGAGTTCAAAGGGTTGGCGGGCCGTGGGGCTCCTCGTGCTCCTCCCCGTCTTCCCAGTCGATCGACGTGTCGGGCTCGGGCGCGTCGCGGAAGCGGTCGGCGATCCATTCCACCAGCATGCGCAGCGTGTCGTGCCGCTCGATTAAGGCGGCCGGCAGAGCTGTCAACTGGTTCTGCGGAATTGGCGCAGGAAGACTCATGACGCCAAGCTTGCGCCGCAATGGTTACCGCTTTGCGAAGACTATGACGCCCTAAGGATCACGCAATCATGTCGAGCGCGGCCTGCATTGTGTCGCGACCGATCTTGGCGACCTTGGCCGCGGCCTTGAAGTCATAGGAGGCGAGCGACATCGTCACCATGAGGGTTGGCAGATCGATCTCCCGCCCCGCTTCGTTCCCCGCATGGGCACCCGATATTTTGGCGGCCGCCGCCTCGAAGCGGGCCGATGCGGTGTGGATGCCGGTGGTGGCGATGGACATGATCGAGCTCATTACCCGTGAGGATACTGCCGCCGGTTAACCGATTTCCTAATGGAAAGGCTCGATCACGCCTCCACCCAAGCCAACCGCCCTGAACGCTGGTTTCGCCGCAAAGTCGTTGCTAGTGTCGGGCATCGGGCCGGATGGAACGGGGATGCGCTGGCTCCTGCGCTTGTCAATGATTGCTGCTTTTGCGCTGGCCTCGCTGCTGCCAGCGAGCGGCGCCAACGTCATCTTCTATTCCAAGGACGATAACTCGTACGGTTGGTGCGCCGGTTATTCCTATGGTCGCGGCGAAAGTTGCGCCCGGGCCAACTGCCTCGACTACGGCTCGCGCTGTGAGCTGGCCATCGAATGCGACGGCGCCTGGTCCGCTGCGGCCTTCTCCTATGATCCCTGGAAGGGGTTTGGCGCCAGCTGCCAGTTCAAGACTGCCGAAAGCGCCCGCTCGATTGCCCTGGGCAGCTGCATCTACGTCACCCACGATCTCTGCTACACGAGCGACGTCTTCAACGGCGGCGGCAGGTCGCTGTCGGCCAAAGCCAATAAGAGTTTCGATAGCGCCTGGTACACCCAGCAGCTGCTTCTCCTGCTCGGCTACGATATTGGCGATGCCGATGGCGACATCGGATCCAGGACCCGCGACGCGATCCGGCAGGTCCAGTCTGCCGCCGGGCTCGAAGCCGACGGCGAGGCAAGCTGGGGTCTCATTTACATCCTGCTCTATCTCTACGGCGGCACCACGCGGCTGGCCCAGGCGTTCATCGCCGATACCGACGGGCTCGACCAAGGCGTCGTCAACACCTACTCCTACCGCTATGCCTCCAAGCCGGCCGACGACCTCTCTCTGGGAGCCGAGCTCGCGGCCTTGAGTGACGGTGATCGTCTCAACGCTCTGGCGGCGATACTGACGTACAACAACCGTGCCTGCACACGTCCCGCGACCAGCGCGATCCAGGACGAAAGCAACCCCGACGGATGGCTGGTGAGTTGCGCCGAAGGCAACTTTGCACTGTTCGCCAATGGTGACGAGACGATCGTAACGGTTGGGGACACATTGGTCGTGCCGCCTGATGACGACTGCCCTGTCATCGATGTGGACGACGGCGGCGACGACGACTCCCTGCACCCGGGCGGCACCCAGGACGTCCACGGTGGGGCCGGCGGCCTCACCGTCGCGGATAACGCGTCGAGCGAGGAACAGGATTTCAAGCCAACCAACAATATCGTTGGCGGCATGGCGCCGGGCATCGGGCCCGGTCCTGAAAAGCCCTGCCCGCCGCGCGGAGCGAAAAAGGCGAACGGCGACAGCGACTCCGAGGTGGACCCCTTCAAGCCGACCAACAACATTGTCGGCGCCCCACCCCCTAACCTGATGGACGGCTACACCAACGACGCCGACCCCGACGATCCCGGTTGAGCACAGGGTGTGAACCCTGTTCCCCACGGCTTCTTCCGCCGCCCGGCAATTCCGGCTATCTCAACGCTCAAGCAAGCAAGAGCCGCCATGTCAGAAGTACCAGCCCCCACCCGGGATCCGCGACCCGACTTCGTCCGGAACGCGGTCAACCTCGCCTCCGCGGGCCTGGGCGCCACCGCCCTTTTCGCCACCGACGACTTCTTCGCCGAAGTCTCCCGCATGCTTGCTGACCACCCCGCGGTATGGGTGCCCGACAAGTACGACGACAACGGCAAGTGGATGGACGGCTGGGAAAGCCGGCGCAAGCGGAGTGCCGGGCACGACCACGCTGTGGTTCGCCTCGCCGCGGCAGGAGTGATCAACGGCTTCGACGTCGACACCTCTCACTTCACCGGCAACTATCCGCCCGCCTGCCGCATCGAGGCCTGCAACGTAAAGGGCGATCCCGGGGAGGGCACGGCCTGGACCGAGATTCTGCCGATGACCACGTTGGGTCCGTCGGCGCATCATTACCTCAAGTCGGGCTCGGCCAGCGTGTGGACGCATGTACGCCTCCACATCTATCCCGATGGCGGCGTGGCGCGGCTGCGCGTCTACGGCGAGCCGCATATCGACGAGATCGCCCAGCGCGGCAAGACGCTCGACCTGGCGTCGGGACTGAACGGGGGCCGCGTCATCGCCTACTCCGACGCGCACTATGGTGCCTTTCATCGGCTGCTTGCGCCCGGCCGCGGCCTCGACATGGGCGACGGATGGGAAACGCGCCGCCGCCGCACGCCGGGCAACGACTGGATCATCGTGGCGCTCGGTGCGCGGGGCGTCATCGAGGCCATCGAGATCGACACCGCCCACTACAAGGGCAATTACCCCGACAGCTTCTCGATCCTGGGCGCCGACATCGGCCGTGGGCTCGGCGACCTCAACGACGCCATCGTTGCCGCATCGATGTTCTGGCCCGAGCTCATCGGTCCGCAGAAGCTCAAGGCGGATGCGATCCACAAGTTCGACAAGGTCAACGCGCTCGGGCCGGTGACTCACGTGCGCCTCAACATTTTCCCCGACGGCGGCATCTCGCGGCTGCGCCTGTTCGGCAAGCTGTCATGAGACTGCTGCGGATCGCCGCTGCCGCGGGCCTCGCATTCTGCCTGGGCGGCATTGCGCTCGGCGAAGACCAGTCGACCCCGACTTACCAGAACCTGCTCACGCCCATCCTCAAGGGCGACACCGACGTTCTGGGAACACCGCTCGCCTATCCCGCCGGACAGGCGCTCGTGACCACCGCCATCGTCACCATCCCGCCCGGCGGCAGCACCGGATGGCACCACCATGAGGTGCCGCTTTTCGCCTACATTCTCGAAGGTGAGCTAACCGTCGAGTACGATGACCATGGCACCAAGGTGTATCGCGCCGGAGAGGGGGTGCTCGAGGCGGTCGGCGTCCCGCACAACGGCTCCAACCTGGGTACCCTCCCGGTGAAACTGCTCGCGGTCTACATGGGCGGTGCGACCGCGGTGAACACGATCAGCGAGCCGGCGCCGTGAGCGAGCGCACGATCGTTGCCGAGCCCCTCGCGCGGGAAGCATTCGCGCCGTTCGGGCAGGTGATCGAATCCGCCGGCGCGCACCACTATCCCATCAACGCCGGCAACTGCGAGCGCTACCACGATCTCGCCCGCGTCGAGCTCGGCGGCGTTCATGCGCGCCCGTTGATCTCGCTGCTCAAGTCGCGCTCGTTCTCGCTCCCTTATGCGTTGAACCTGGTCGAACGGCATCCGCTGGGCAGCCAGGCCTTCTATCCGCTGAGCGCGCATCCCTTTCTCGTTGTCGTTGCGCCCGACGACGGCGGCACGCCGGGCATGCCCCGCGCCTTCGTCACAGCTACCGGCCAGGGCGTGAACATCGCGATGAACACCTGGCACGGGGTGCTGACGCCGCTCGACGCGGATGCCGAATTCCTGTGCGTCGACCGTGGTGGCGAGGGGAACAATCTCGAGGAGTTCACGTTCGCTCAACCGTGGGTGGTCGTCGCCCGCTGACCCCGTTTTATTTCCTCCACAATCGGTGGTCAGGTTTCCACCAGGGCAGGTTGGAGTGAGAGAATGCGGATCCGTCTGGCGTCCCTCGTGCTGTTCGCCGCCGTCGCCGGAACGACGCCCTCCACCGCGGCCAAGGTGAACCTCGATGGCCAGGTGACCTACCGCGAACGCATTGCGCTTCCCGACGACGCCACGCTCCGCATCCAGCTCATCGACCAGGCGCTGGCGCAATTACCGCCGCGGCTCGACGTGCAGGCCCCGATCGGCGCCGGCCAGGTGCCGTTGAGCTTTACGCTGTCATTCGACGACAGCCTGATTTTGCCCACCCACCCCTATGCCCTGATCGCCACCATCAGCGCCCGCGGCGGCATACTCTTTCGCAACTTCGAGCCTTATGCCGTCGATCCGCTCGCGCCGGCCCAGCCCGTGCTCATCGTGGCCGCCTTCATCGGACAACTGGCGAACGGCACGAGTTCGGAACAACCCACCGAGCAAGGCACCCCTGAGATTTTTGAGTCTACCTGGACGGTTACCAGCATCGGTGGGGCCGCGGTCGAGCCGGGCTCGACCAGCACCATGCAGATCGGCGCCGACATGCGGGCCGGAGGGTCGGGCGGCTGCAACTCGTGGTTTGCGCCGGTCCAACTCACGGACGACACGCTGCGGCTGGGCGGCATCACATCCACCGCAAAGTCCTGCGGTCAGGCCCGCAACCTTCAGGAGAAGGCGTTTCTCGCGGCGCTCGCCGCCGCCACGACCTGGCAGGTAGACGCAAACCAGCTCACGCTCTACGGCGCGGACGGAAAAGTGCTCGTGGTGCTGGTCCGTTGACTTGACGGCCCAGCGTCCGCTCCGCGAGGTTGCGGCATGGAAACCCAAGCCCTTGTCTCCCGCTTGCTCGACGTCATCGAGACGGACCTCGCGCCCCTCAGCCGCTCGCGCATCACAGAGAAAGGCGACAAGATCTTCGGCGCCGCGATTCTGCGAAAGTCCGACCTCTCGCTGGTCGTTGCCGAGACCAACAACGAGACACAGAACCCGCTCTGGCATGGCGAAATGCACGCCATCAAGAAGTTCTATGAGCTATCTAAGGATCAGCGTCCTAATGCCAGGGACTGTATTTTCCTGGCGACGCACGAGCCCTGCTCGCTTTGTCTCAGCGGCATAACCTGGTCGGGCTTCGACAACTTCTATTACCTGTTCACCTACGAGGACACGCGGGACACATTCAACATCCCGCACGACATTCGCATCCTGCGAGAAGTCTACGCGGTGCCCGATCCTGATCGTGATGCGCCGGCCCCTGGACGCGATTTGTACAACCGTACCAACGCCTTCTTCACCAGCCACGCGATCACCCGGATGATCGCCGGGCTCGACCGCGGCACCAAGGAACGGCTCACCGCGCGGGTGGACGATCTCACTGCCCTCTATGCCGACCTGTCCGCGATCTACCAGGCCAGCAAGGGAAATGCCGGCATCCCGCTGGATTAACTCCGGTTCCGAACAGATTGCTTGTCCCGCGCGGGGCCTTCTCCTAAGTTGACGCAAATGCGCTAAGCCGGGGAGAGAAACCATGCTTTACGATTATCTGGTGGCCTCGGCGAAAGCCGCGCCGAAATCGGGCGTCACCCAGGCGGGCAAGTTCACGCCCTATGCCGATATCGCCGAACGTGCCGGTCGCATCGCGACCGGACTCATCAACCGCGGAATCGAACGGGGTACCCCGATAGGTATCCTGATGGTCAACGGGCCCGAGCTCCTGACCATGACCTACGCGATCTTCGCGGCCGGTGCGATTCCCGTGCCGCTGAGCGCGCACGCGCCGCGCAACGAACTGGCCGCGACGGCCAGGAAGGCGCACGTCGCGGCCATTATTCCCGCGCTCGCCAATCTCGACGCCGCCAATAACCTCGCCGAGGATCTCGGCATTCGCCCTGATCGGGTATTCGTCATCGGTGGAGGCGGTTCGAACAGCATCGAGGAGCTGGCAAAGTCGCCGCTCGGCCAACTGCCCAAGCTTGGTCCGGACGATATGGCCCTCTACATGTTCTCGTCGGGCTCTACGGGCATTCCCAAAGTCGTTCCGCACACCTACGGCGAGCTCACCGTTGAGCTCCGCCGCGGCAACGGGCCGAAGCGCTACGAGCACGACGACATCCTCATCAACATGCTGCCGGGCAATCACATCGGCGGCTTCATGACGTCGATCGGCATGGCCAACTGGGGCGCCTCGACGACCTATTGGAGCGATCCGCAACCGCTCATGCTGTCCAAGAGCCGCTTCGCGCACGCCATCGCCGACAACAAGATCACCCAGATGATTGGCGTACCGTTCATGTACGACGCGCTGGCGAGCGTGACCGATGAGCTCGACTACAGCCGTGTCCGCCGCTTCATCGCGGGCGCCGTGCCGATGCGCAAGGATACGTTCGATCGCTTTGAGAAGCGCTTCGGCCGGCGCCTGCGCCAGGCTTACGGCTCGACCGAGTGCGGCGGCATTTCCAGCAACGAGGCTTCGGAGCCTGAGATCATCTGGGATTCGGTCGGCACGCTGATGCCGGGTGTAACGATGGAACTGGCGCCCGCCGAGAACCCGTTCGGGGCGGAGTGCGGCGAGATCGTCGTCCAGTCCGAGCAGATCACCAAGGGCTACCTCGACGCCCCCGAGACCAACAAGGTCGCTCTGCGCGACGGCAAATTCTACACCGGTGACCTGGGAATGCTGGTCGACGGCCAGCTCTACGTGAAGGGCCGGACCAAGCTCCTCATCGAAGTGGCCGGCCACAAGGTCGATCCGTTCGAGGTCGAGGAAGTCCTCGCCCAGCATCCGTCCGTCGCCGAAGCTGTAGTGGTCGGCGTCCCCGATCCGCGCACCGGAGAGCAGCGCATCAAGGCGGTTATCGTGAAGTCGGCCGAGGAAGACGCCGATACCCTTATCCGCTTCTGCCGCGAGCGCCTGGCGTCGCAGAAGGTACCTGCGGTCGTCGAGTTCCGCGACGAGATTCCCAAGAGCGCCGCGGGCAAGCCGCTGCGCGGCCGGCTGATGGAAGCAGGCTAGGCGTTGACCGCCTGCTTCACCGGAGCCGATACGCCCAGGCGGCGCTCGACATAGGCAGCCAGCGTCGCCGGGGTCGTGAAGAGTTCCGCCCCGATATCGCTGTCGGGGACGCTAAGCGCGAACCGTTCCTCGAGGAATTGCAGGAGGCCAACCAGGTTGATCGAATCGAGCAGGCCGGTTTCGAGCAGCCGGGTATCGGGACTGACGGCGACCTGCGAGCCCGCGGCGACGCTGCGGATGTGGTCGAGGATCGCATCCTGGACATCGGACATGAATTCACCTCCCGGCTGGAAACTTTCGCGCATACTAGCCGAGCCGGTGTAGACCACAACCTTTCTGTGCCGCGAGGGGGAGACCAAAATGGCCGGTGAAATTGTCGAAACCCGGCAATTGGGCGAGCAGGAACGGCTTTTCCACCAGCTCCACCGGGCCGGCGCACTTGTCGCTTCCGGCGTCAGCCACATCCGCGGCCCTCTCTCCCCCGAGCTTGTGCGCCGGGCCTATGCCTGGCTCCAGCGGCAGCACCCGATCCTCAACGCCCACATCCGCTACGAGGGCTGGGGTTTCGTGTCGATCCCGCCCTTCATCTACCCCATGCCCTGGTTCGACACCCGCGGCACCACCGAGATCCCGATACGTGTAGTCACCGACCCTGATCCGGAGGCCTGGCGGGCCATCCTCGCCGTCGAAAAGAGGCGGCCGATCGGCAAGGGCAAGCATCCGCGGCAACGCATCACGATTGTCCGCACGCACGAGGGCGCCGACCTCCATCACCTCGTGTCGACGATCGATCACGCCATCGCCGACGCCCAGGCCGGAAGCATGCTCAACACGCAGCTCTTCGCCTACTTCGAAAACCCCGAGGAGATGGAGAAGCGGCCACCGGTCCAGGTCGGGCTGCCCCCCGCACTTGAGACCGGCCTGCCTCGCTCTTCGGGCAAGACGAAGAATTATGTCCCGGCGATTCGCTTCCCGGTCACCAAGGTGCCCGACCCGGTGAAGGAAAGCCGGTCCCTGCAGCGCCACATCGGCGCGCAGGTCACCGCGGCCCTATACGGCGCCCTCAAGGGTCGCCGCGCCACGATGCACGGCGCCGTCGGCGCGGCCTTCCTCGCCGCTGCCCGCGAAAAATTCGGCATCGACGAGATGACGGTGCTCTCGACCGTCGAGTTGCGGCGCATGATGAAACCACCGCTGCCGGTCACCGCGTTCGGTTGCTACATCGATATCCTGCGCACCCGGCACGAGCTCAGCAACGACTTCTGGAGAATGGCGAGCGACCTGAGCTTCAAGCTCATCGCCGCGATCGCGCGCGACCGCCAGGCGGCGTCGATCCTGAGGACGTTCACCTGGGAGATGCTCGCCAAGGAAATCGTGCCGACCCTCCGCCACAACGGGCGCATCGATGGCATCGCCATCACCACGGCCGGGGCCACCAACTTCCGGCCGGATTCGGGCAAGTTCAAAGTCGAGGGCGGCGGCGAAGGAGGCATCGCTCTCGAGGTGTTCGGGCCTTCGCTTTTCATCGGAACGTTCGAGCAGCACGGCACGGTCGACTTATTCGTCGCCTATTCCGCCACCGCGCTCTCGGACGACGATGCGAACGATCTCGCCGACCGGGCGGTTGCGGCGCTTACTGCTGCGGCCGAGCCGGCTCGGGCGACGCTGGAAGATCGGCAGCAGAAGCCAGCCTAGAACGCTGGTTTATGCTGGTCTCACTCGAGACTCGCTAGATTATGCACGTGCGCCGCGGCGATGCCTGGCACCGGCATGAGGGACGAAGCAAAGCTCAGCGTCGCGAGCGACAGCACGAACAAGACCACCAATGAAAGCTTGACCATTTCGGCACGCTTTCCCAAACCCAAGATTTCGTTGCCGTGACAATGCACGGCCGCGCCGGACGTTCCGCGTGGCGTCCGCGGGTGATGATTCTGTGGTTCCTGACGAAAGGGGCGGCCCGAAGACCGCCCCTGGGATTATGCTGTCACGCGCTGGCGCGGCTGCTGGCCGCGCGGCTTGCCGCGGCCCCGCGCCTTTGGGGGCACAGGATTGCCTGAGCCGGTCGGCTTTTCCCACCACGCCTGCAGCGGCCTGCCCGCTTCGGTCGTTGGCTGAGGTTTGCGCGCTGCCGGACGCTCAGCGCGTGCGTCGGCGTGAAGTTGAGACCTGCCCGGTTGCGCCGGACGCTGGCCGCGTCCCTCGACAATCGCCGCCTTCTTGGCGCCCGAGAAATGACGGCCGGCATTGCGCTGCGGCCGCTGCGCATTCGGACGATCGTTGCCCGCTTTGTGTCCCTGCGCGCCCGCACGGCCTTCGGCCGGCTTGGGCCCCTGGCCGCGATGGGCGACCTTCTGCTTGGGCGCGGTGTGCTCAGGATGCTTGATCTCACCGCTGACCGGCAGGGTGCGGCGGATCAACCGTTCGACATCGCGCAGCTTGTCGCGCTCGGTGCCGTCGCACAGCGTAATGGCAAAGCCCGAGGCGCCATTGCGCGCCGTGCGGCCGATGCGGTGCACGTAGTTCTCGGCGTCGTCGGGCAATTCGTAGTTGATGACGTGTGTGATGTTGGGCACATCGATGCCGCGCGCCGCGATGTCGGTCGCGACGAGAATGCGGACCTGGCCCGACGCAAAGCCCTTGAGCGCGGCCTGGCGGGCGTTCTGGCTCTTGTTGCCGTGGATGGCCGCGGCCTCGTGGCCGTCGATCGCAAGGTTCTTGGCCACGCGGTCGGCGCCGTGCTTGGTGCGCGAGAAGATGATGACGCGCTCCAGCGCCGGGTCGGCGAGCAGCTTGTTGAGCTCGTCGCGCTTCTGCTTGGCGCCCGACAGAATCACCCGCTGGTCGATGGTGCCCACCGTGGTCGCCGGCGGCGACGCCTCGACGCGCACCGGGTCGTTGAGCAGTCCCTTGGCGAGCTCAGCGACCTCCTTGGCCATGGTGGCCGAGAACAGCGCCGTCTGCCGGCGCGGGCCGATGGCGGCCGCGATCTTCTTGACGGGCAGGATGAAGCCCATGTCGAGCATGCGGTCGGCCTCGTCGAGGACAAGCCAGCGCGTCTCGTTGAGGCGCAGCTTCTTGTCGTCGAGCAGGTCGGTCAGGCGGCCGGGCGTTGCGATGACGACATCGGCGCCCTTGGCGATCTTGTTGACCTGGGCGCTACGCGAAACGCCGCCGAGGACGAGCACCGTCTGGAGCCGCATGCCGGCGCTTAGCTTATGCAGCACTTCCTCGATCTGCACCGCGAGTTCGCGGGTCGGCGCGAGGATCAGCGCGCGGGTGGTCATCGGCGCAGGCCGGCCCTTGAGTTCAGCGATGCCCGCGATGATCGGCAGCCCAAAAGCAGCCGTCTTGCCCGAGCCGGTCTGGGCGATCCCCAGGATGTCGCGACGCTCGAGCTGGGGAGGAATGGCCTTGGCCTGGATTGGCGTCGGCGTGGTGAACCCGGCCTTGTCGAGCGCGCTCAGGATCGGCGCGGGAAGGCCCAGGGTGGTGAAGGTGGTATGGGTCAAAAAGACAACTTTCATATCCTGCACCGGACCATGCGGCACACTCCGCCGGACCCTCTTCGGGCGGCGGGATCAACAGATGCAATCGGGCGATAAGGCTTATCGCGCGGGTGCGTTCAAACCCGGGATGGTCGCCGGGCCACTTCGCCGCTCACCGCTAACAGTCGATAAGAAGAGAAGTTTTCGCGCGGCACCTAGCCGGCGCGTGGCGTGCATATGGAGGTTCGGCGCTCCGAATGCAAGCGAAAGATCAGCGGTAGGCGATCGCGTAGTAGGCGAGGAACCGCTCGCTCGAGAGCGGGGCGGGCGACAACAGGAGCCGCATCGGGTCGGAAAGACTCGGACGAGCACCGCCGCTCGGCGTTTCGCTGGCGCCCATCGGCAGCGGCATGACCGCCAACAGGCCGCCGATGCCGAGCGCGACCATGGCACCGAGCCTTGCCAACATCTTGCGCCTCCGCTGGACGAACAAACGCAGTTCGAACATCTGCCACCTTGTTCCGGCAGCATCGGTCATAGCAGAGGTGTGGTCGTCCGGCTCGAACGACCTTCTAGCGTGGTATCGACAACGCTAACGGCTACTTTTCGCGTGTCGCTGCGAAGGAGGCGATCAGCGGCGCGTTGGCCGGGTTCGTCGGGTCGGTGCGCAACACCGTCCCCAGGATCGTGTCGGGTTGCGCCCCGCCCACGCTCCATGCCGGGATCAGGTAGCCGAAATAGTCGTAGTTGTAGGTCTTGCCGCTGATCGTCGCGGTGCCGTGCAGGCGGATCGTCGCGCCCTGCTTGGGTGCGTAGAGCGCGATCCCCGAGAGATCGTAGCTCACTCCCTGCCCGGTGCGTTGCCCGGTGACCTTGCCGCCTTGCTCAGTCAGGGTCAGCGCGTTGAGGCCCAGCGAAATCTTGGCCAGCGTGTCCTTGGGATTGGCGCTGTTGCCGAAGCTGCGATAGACCCACTTGCCGGTGAAGGCGCCGGCCTGTGCCATCAAGGTGAGCGTCGGCAGACCCTGCGCGACAACGGCGACCGGCACGATGAGCGCGACCGCGAGCGCGGCAGCCGCCGCGAATGACTTCATGGAGCGAAGCATGGAACCCCCCGCTTGGTTCGTTTGTCCCAAGCTAGCAGAACCACCGGAGACGGTGTTCACAAAGTTAATAAAAGGTTAACGATCACCGCCGGCGGCCCATGCGCATCTGAGTGGTGAGCGATGGCTGGGGCTAGATGCCCCCATACCAGTCGTAGCCGTGGTCCTCCCAATAGCCGCCCTGACCCTGGCCAAACTTGGCGAAGCTATCGACCAGCTCGATGGTGTGGACGAACTTGGGCTGCTTGTAGCCGAGCGCCCGTTCGATGCGCACACGGACCGGCGCCCCGTTGCTCACCGGCAGTGTCTGGTTGTTGAGCCCATAGGCGAGGATCGTCTGCGGATGGTAGGCGTCGATGAGGTCCGAGCTCTCGTAGTAGGCCTCGGGGCCCGACAGCCCGCCACCCATTGTGTCATAGCAGTGGTAGACGACGAAGCGCGCGGCAGGCTTCACTTTGGCCCGGTCGAGAAGTGCGCCCAGGCGTGTCCCGGTCCACTTGGCGATGCAGCTCCAGCCCTCTACGCAATCGTGGCGCGTCACCTGGCTCTGCGCCGGCATGTTCTCCAGCTCGGCCAGCGAGAAGGTCAGCTCGCTCTCGACCAGACCGGAGATACGCAGCCGGTAATCGACGAAATTGTTGGCTTTGAGCGCCAGGTAGTCGGCGGTCTGCGGGTCGGTTGACCCGTTCGGCCGCTGCGGCTGGCGGATTTCGGCCTCGTCATAGGTGCGAGCCAGCGACTGCTGCCCGGCGAGGAGTCGCTGAGCCTGGTAGGTGAGGCTGTTGGCGCGCTCAAGAAAGTCACGGACCTGGCCGTCGCGCGTGCCCAGTAAGTCGAACTGGTCGCACCCCGCCAGCACCAGGCTCGAGGCCCCGGCGGCGGATGCGGTGAGGAACGTGCGGCGCGACAGCATCAACTTGCCCATCTCAGCGCTCCTTTCCGCTGGAACCATGATCTACATTTGTCCGGTAGTAGCCGGTGATCATCGACCGCAGCTCGTTGATCGGACCCGCCAGCACCACCATGATGATGTGGACGACGAAGAACGCTACGAGCGCCAGCATCGTGAGGAAGTGGATGGTCCGCGCCGTCTGCCGGCCGCCGAAGACGTCAAGTAGCCAGGGCCACGCCGCATCCATTCCCGGCGACATCGTCAGCCCGGTGAGGATGATCAGCGGGAACGCCACCACGAAGACGCCGAAATAGGCCAGCTTCTGCAGCGGCGTGTAGCTGCGGCCGTGAGTGAAGCGCAGCCGGACGTGATCGACGATATCCTTGGGCAGCCCCCGCAAATCCCGTGGCTTGAGGATGATGTCGCGCCACAGGTGGCCCGAAGCGATCGCCTGGATCAGCCAGATCGCCAGCGTTCCAACGAGAATCCACGCGAAGAAGAAGTGGACGACGCGTCCCGTTGCGAGATCACGGTATGAGGGGATCGTCGCCCAGGCCGGAAAGGCCGTGAAGCTCAGCCGCGTCGAGGCGCCGCTGACCCCGAGCACCCCGGTCGTATCGAGCACCTGGCCGAACAGTTTGGTCTGGCCGATGGGACCGTTGGGCCCGTTGGCGGCGTAGATGTCGAGGATGGAATTCTCGAAGCCGAAGCCCGACTGCTGGCCAAGGTAAAGGTTGGGACGCGCGTTGAAGATCTGCAGCCCGGACAGCAGCAGGAAGAACATCGCGAAGGCCCACACCCAGTGGGTGAGCCGCGTCAAGCCCGCCTGGCGATAAATGAGCCGGGGATTGGCGTCGGCCGCGATGCGGTCGTGCGAGATCATGCCCGTCAGCGCGCCCAGAAACCCGAGTGCCACCGGCAACAGGAGCGCCCAGCTGAAGCTCTTGAAGACGATGCAGCCGATCAACCAGAACAAAACGCCGGTCAGTGCAATCGCGCCCCCGAGCCCGAGTCGGGCCAGGCCGATGACCGCGCCGATGACTAGGAACACGACCGCCGCCGCCAGGAGCGACAGGGCTATCGGGTCAGCGACACGCTCGACACCCAGGAACTTGTTTTCGCCCGGTTGAACGAAGAGCCAAACGACGATCGCCGCGCCGCCGAGTGCGGCCAATCCCGAGAGTGCCGACGCCGCATTGCGTGCGCCCCGATCGGCGCCCGCGGGCATCCCCTGCTCCATCACGGCCATCGCGTCCCCCTCCTGCCCCCGTCCGAGCGAGAAACGGCGCGTTTTCGGGCGGAGTTTCAAGTCACGTCGGGCAAAGTCCGCGTGATTTCGCTGTGAAGTTACTCGCGTGCGGCCCAGTTGATACCGCGGCGGAGGATGGTGGCCATCTCCGGCACCTCGAATTCGGTCGGCTTGTGACCGAGGGAGGAATAGAACACCCGGCCCTGATCGTGCATGCGCGTCCACACGACCGGCATGACGACACCCTTCAACCAGGCGCCGTGCTCACCCGAAAAAGTCGTCGTTGCGAGGACGTCGTTCGCCGGATCGACGTGCATATAGTACTGCTCGGACTTGTAGGGGAACGACGCCGGGATGCCCTGCATCAGCGGATGGTCGGGCTGCTTCACCTCGACGCTGTAGTCGATGATGTTGCCCGGATGGGCGACCCACTGCCCGCCGGTGATGAACTGGTATTCGGTCTGGTCGCGGAATGCGTCTGCCATCGCGTGATGCCCGGCCAGGCCGACGCCGCCCCGGATGGCGCGATCGAGATTCTGGATGTGGGCGCGTTCGATCTTGGCCTGGGTGATGCAAGGAACGATCAGGGACAGATCAGCGATGGAAGGATCGCCCAGGACGTTGAGGTCGCTTTCGACGCGAACCGAAAACCCGTCCTCGTGCAGCCAGCGCCGGTAGATGGCGGCACATTCCTCGGGCTCGTGGCCTTCCCACCCGCCCCAGACAATCAAGGCACTTCGCATTCGCTGCAACTCCCTCAAAGGCGGCGGAGCTTATCCAAAACCGGCGAACGCGCTACCCCAAAATCGGCACTGGCGATGGTCGCCTTCTAGGCTGCGCGGGGTGCGAGGAACGAGACGAAATGCAGGTTCCGGTCAAAGAACCATCGCGCCGGCGGCAGATAGATGTCGAGCTTTTCGACCATGCTGACCGCCTGGAGCTTTGCCTTGAAAAACGCTCCGTGCCATTCGGACCGGCTGAGGAAGTTGTAGGGCATCGGCACGCCATCGCCGAAATTGCCGAACCAGTCCATGAAGGTGAGGGTGGCATTGGCGAGAAACCCCTCGCGCAGATGGTCCTTGACGATCACACCCTTGCGGGCGACGCGCCCAGCTTCGGCCAGCACGACCGTCGGATCGTCGGTATGATGCAGCACATCGACGATGGTCACGTAGTCGAAGCTCTTGTCGGCGAACGGCAGGTGCGTGCCATCGTACATCGCGACCGGCATCAGCGACTTGATGCGCTCCACCACGTCGACGCCCTCGATCTTGAGGTCAGGGCGGATACTCATGAGCGCCGTGGCGAGCAGGCCGTCGCCGCAACCGATATCCAGCACCGTTCCCCGGTCGGGGATCGCCTTGGCCAGCGCGCGCGACAGCACCCAGATGCGACGATTATAGAGCCAGTTGTTCGTCCCGTTGAGAAACCAGGATCTGCGGTCGAACCGCGCTACCCAATTGCCCATGCTGCCGCCCAAACCTCAGGAAAAAGCCCAGAGGCGCAATATCACGAAATTGAGCGCGGAGGTGAGCCCAATCACCAGCATGGCGGCGACCGGCGTGGGCAGGCCGATGAGGCCGTAGCAGAGCCAGGAGAAGGCGGCGGCGAGCACCAATCCGCTAAGCTGGACAAGTATATAGCGCGGCAGCGCCCGGCCGTGCGCGGCCTCGGAGCGGAACGAAAACCGGCGATGCAGCAAGTACACAGGCACGATGAATCCCGCATAGCAGGACGCCGAAACGAGCCACGAGGGTACCTCGCGGACCGTCGCGATCGCTGCCGACGACACGCCGACGAAAGCCACCGCCGCCGTTCCGCCGATGATCACGAAGGAGAGGAGGCCCGCCAGCACCGGCGACAACCCGCGCTCGGCGGGCGGCTCCCGCATCAGGCTTTCGAGGGAAACGCTCATCCCGCCAATGTCGCCCGGCGGGGCTAAGATTCAGTGAAGCGGCCCTATCGCGGGCGAGCGACCTGGCGCCAGATCAGCAGGATGATGATGGCGCCGATAATCTGGCCGAGGAAGTTGGCCGTGTCGCCCGGACCGTAGAGATGGATCGCCTGTCCCAGCCACGTGGCAAGCACGGCGCCGACGATGCCCAGTACCGTGGTGAGGATGAAGCCGCGCGGCTGCGGCCCGCCCGGCGTCACCAGCCGGGCGATGAGCCCCGCGAAGAAACCGACAATGATGGCCCAGACGATATCCATGACCTGCCTCCAGCGTGCCGGCAGAAAATGGATACGGCTAGGACCGAGTGCAATAGCTAGTGGGTGGCGAGTTCGCGGTGCTCGTTATCCGACGCGATGGCGAGGTCCAGCACCCGCTGCAAATTGGCGGCGTGTCGGAAGTCGGGCTGCTGGTTCTTGCCGGTGCGCACAGCTTCGGCGAAGCGCTGGTAGTTGGTCGGCACTGCCGGCGCGTCCATGTCCTTCCAGGTGCCCGTCTCGATATCCTCGCCCAGGCAGACGCGCAGCTTGCTCCAGTCGTGACGGTGCTGCACCTCGATGCCGCCGCGCTCGCCGTAGACGCGCAGCCTGAGCTCGTTGAAATGCCCGGTCGCCCAGCGCGTCGAATGGATGACGCCCAGGGCGCCGTTGGAGAAGTCGACCGCCATCGTGAAGCTGTCGTTGGCGTCGAGGTCGTATTCGCCGATCTTGTTGCCCGGCGCCTTGTCGAACACCTTGAGCCGCGCAAACACGTGCTCGATGTCCAGGCCGGCACCGAACGAGGCGAAGTCGAGGATGTGGACCCCGATATCGCCCAAGACACCGTTGGAGCCGTGCTTGCGGCTCAGCCGCCACAGCCACTTGCTCTCGGTCCGCCAGTCGCCCCATGCCTTCGAGCTCAACCAGCTCTGCAGGTAGCTCGCCTCTACATGCTTGACCGTACCGATTTGGCCCGACGTCACAATCTCGCGCGCCTTTTGGAGCTGCGCCACGTTCCGATAGGTCAGGTTGACCATGTTGATGAGGCCTGAAGCCTCCGCCACATCGACCATCTCGAAGGCCTTCGCGGCATCGGTCGCCAGCGGCTTCTCGCAGAAGACGTGCTTGCCACCCTTCAGTGCCGCGATGGATGTCGCATGGTGGATGGAGTCCGGGGTGACGTTGGCCACGGCGTCGAACTCGCCCCAGGCGATCGCGGCGTCGAGCGAGGCAAAGCCGTTGGCGATGCTGTGTTCGGTGTTGAATGCGGCGAGGCGGTTGGGGTCGACGTCGACGCCGGCCACCACGCTCACCCCGTCGATCGCGGCGAAATGCTTGGCGTGTTGCGCGGCCATACCGCCGGTGCCGAGGATGAGGAGGCGCATGTCAGGTCCCTATGAAACGAGATGTTCCTGCCGGTCGCGACCGGCAACGAGTGCGATATCGAGAAGCTTCTGGAGTTCTGCTGCATGCCGGAACGACGGCTCGGACTGCTCGCCCGTCCGCACCGCTCGGGCGAAGTGTTCGTAATTGGTCGGCACCGGCTCGGCCTTTACCTCGCGCCAGGTGCCGGACGCCACGTCCGAGCCCGCGCAGACGCGCAGCAGTGTTCCCCAGTGGCCGTGGCTAAGCTCTACCGCACCCTTGTCGCCGTAGATGCGAAGCTTCTGGTCGTTGGCATGGCCGCTGGCCCAGCGCGACGAATGGATCACCCCGATGGCGCCGTTGGAGAACTCGGCGGAGATGATGAAGCTGTCGTTAGCGTCGAGCACGTAGTCGCCGATGCGGTCGCCCGGAGCCTTGTTGAAGGTCTGCAGCCGGCACGTCATCGAAACGATATCGAGTCCCGCCGCGTAGGTCGTGAAGTCGAGGATATGGATGCCGATATCGCCCAGCGTGCCGTTCGAGCCATGGCTTGTGCTCAGGCGCCACAGCCATGGTCCCGGATCGTTGAAGTCGCGCAACGCCACCCAGTGTTGGAGATAAGACGCCTCGATGTGCTTGACCTTGCCGATCGTCCCCGATGCAACAATGCGCCGGGCCTCGTGCAATTCCGCGACATTGCGATAGGTCAGGTTGACCATGTTGATCAGCGCCCCGCGCTCTGCCGCCTCGGTCATCTCCATGGCGGGGCCAAGGCTGGTCGCCAGCGGCTTCTCACAGAACACGTGCTTGCCCGCCGCCAGCAGCGCCATCGTCAGCGGATAGTGCTGGGCGTCAGGCGCGACAACCGTGGCCGCGTCGAACTCGCCCCAGGCGAGCGCCGCATCGAGCGATGCGAAGGTACGCGGCACTTTGTGCTCCGCGGCAAAGGCGGCGACCGCTTCAGGCATCACGTCGACGGCGCCAATCAGTTCGACGCCGTTGATCTTGCTCCAGCCGCGCTGCACCTGCAGCCCGGCCATCTTGCCCGTTCCGACGACCAGCAGCCGCATCGCCGCCCGCGCTCCGCTACTTAGTCTTGGCCTTCTCGGCCCAGTCGATGGCGGTCTGGACTTCGTGACTATGGAGCTTGGCGCCACGTTCGACGATTTTCTCGATCGCCTGGTCCACCGGAGTGTTCGGCGCCTTGAGCAGCTCGGCGTGCCGCTCGTGATTGTGCGCCCAGTTGACGGCATTGCGCAGCACCAGTCCGACCGTCTTATCGTGGTACGTCGGATAGGTTTCGTGGCCCGGGCGGAAATAGAAGATGTTGCCGGCCCCGCGGCGGTAGGTGAGGCCCGAGCGGAACACCTCGCCGCCCTGGAACCACGAGACGAACACCGTCTCGAGCGGCTCCGGTACGGTGAACGGCTCGCCGTACATCTCTTCGGTCTCGAGCTCGAAGTAGCGCGGCAAACCCTTGGCGATGGGGTGGCCGGGGTTGACCACCCACAGCCGCTCGCGCTCGCCGGCTTCGCGCCAGTGGAGGTTTGCCGGGGCGCCCATCAGGCGCTTGAAGATTTTCGAGTGGTGGCCCGAGTGGAGCACGATCAGCCCCATCCCCTGCCATACCCGCGCCGCGATGCGTTCGACCACCGCGTCGTCCACCAGCCCGTGAGCAGCATGCCCCCACCAGACCAGCACGTCGGTCTGGTCGAGCTTGGCCTCCGTCATGCCGTGCTCGGGGTCCTGCAGCGTTACCGTGGACGCCACGATGTTAGAATCCTCGCCGAGCAACTTGGCGATCTGGCCGTGCATCCCCTCGGGATAGTTCTCGGCGACGGCCTTGTTCTTCTGCTCGTGGACGTTCTCGCCCCAGACGGTGGCTCGAATCGGCATGAAAGTCCTCCGGAAAATTGGCCGGCAACCCCTCGGTCCACCGGTCAGCCAAAACGTTTCGGTTGGCGGCGCTTCAGTGCACCGGCCCATCGGGAAACGCAAGCCCGCCGGGACCGTTCACCGGCACGAATCGACGCAGGGCCGGGCATTAGCGGCGCAGCAGGCGCAAGTGCTCGTCGAACTGGAAATCGAAGTGCTGCTCGGGGACGGCCGAGTCCGCGATTCCCTCCATGACCCCTAGTCCGTTGCTGGCCACGAACCCCTGCCTGTCGGGCGCGACGCCACAGGTGTACTGCAGCGTGGTCATCGACGAAGGCCGCCGCGCCGTCGCATCGATCACCAGCACCGCGCCACCCACCGGCGACGAAACGGCGATCGATCCCAGATCATCCGATACCGCCAGCCCCCCAACATAGTTCTTGAGGCCGCCGAGCATGTCGGCCGGAAGCTCGAGGAGGCGAATCTCGCCATCGACCGTCGCAAAGCCAACAAGCTGCGGTCGCTCGGCCTTGTCGCCCCGGAACTGGCAGCCGAACCAGATGCGACCGCGTCCGTCCACCGCCATGTGCCGGATCGACAGTTGGTGGAGGTCCGGCGACAGCCGCAACTGGCCCAGGAGGGACCCGTCGGATACGCTGACGAGCGACAGCGACGGATCCATGGTTTCGATGTTGAGCTCGCTGCGGCCGAAATCGGGGTGCGTTTCGATTCCCCCGTTGGCGACCGCAAAGGTCTTGCCGCCGGGCAGCAGGATCACCTCGTGCGGCCCCACGCCGTAGGTCGGGAACTCGCCGATGCGTCGATACCCCCCTGCCACGTCGTAGATGCCCAACACCCCCCGCCCATTGGCGAAGTCGTTCTCGGTTGCATAGAGCAGCTTGCCGTCCGGCGAGAACACGCCGTGTCCGAAGAAATGCCGGCCTTCGACACTGGGGATAGTGACCGGCGCCTCGCTGCCGGCTGGATCGAACGCGACAGCGAACATGCCCGGCTGCCGGGCAAACACCACCGCGCGGCCGGCGTGGAGCGAATAGGTAACATCGTGCCCCCGCACCGGCAGGTCGACGGCCGTGATCAGCTTGCCCGTCTCGGTCAGCACCCGGGCGCCGAACTTGCCGGGACTTTCCTGTGTCGCGGTGGCAAATAGCAGTTCGGCTCGGTCCAGCGCATCCGCATGGCGCGGCAGCAGTGTGGCGGCAAACCCCGCCCCCGCTGCCTCGAGGAATGCACGCCGCCGCCACACGGTTAGTCGCCGTCGAGCAGCGAGAAGCCGGTGGTCAGCCCCATCGCGCCCGGCAGGTTTTCACCCAGCAGCGTGTCGAGCGTGCGCGTCACCAGACCCAGGTACTTGAGCTTCTGCAACTGCATGGGGTTGGCAACGGCGACATCGATGCGATCGGTTATCGCGTCGCTGGCTTTGATCGCACCCTCGAACTCGAACAGCGCTCCACTGGCGATCCAGCTCGCAATCCCCTTGACCGCGTCCGGAAAGCGCGCCGCCACGAAGAAGTCGCGCAGTCCCTCGAAGTTCGCTTTGAGCGAGGCGACCGTCATTCCCGAGCGCCAGAACAAGGCGGAGCGCGGCTTTGGCGCCCCGCTGTTCTCGGCCAGAATCGGCGAGATGCGCTGGTCGCGGATCGTTTCGGTTCCCACGATCAGTGTCCCCGCAAGTTTGTCGAGGACTTCCCTGGAACTGCGATAGTCCTGCGCGTCGGGCTTGGGGTCGAGCATGTGGGCAACCGGCCCGTCGGCCGACGTGTCCTGCCACTCTGAGTTGATGGTATCGGCAAGGCCGGAGACCAGCGTCGCGATCGCCGACCCGTAGCTGCACCGATAGGCGCCCCCCGCCGCGCCAAGCGTTTCGTAGCCTGTTCCGAACAGCACGTATTCGAGCGCTCCCAGGCCTTGCATGGCGACGCTCTTCTTCTGCAGTGTCTCCGGCGCGGCAGCCGTGGGGTCTTGCTGCCCCAGGGCCTGCTGGACCTGCTTGAGCGCGATCCCCTTGCTGTCGGGCCAGAACAGGATGCGTTCGGCCCGATCGCCGATGGTCTGCGGGCCCAGGTGCAGGAATTCGACGTGCGAGAACGACAGCACCACCGTGCGAAACTGCGCCTGCGCCTCGGTCAGCGCCTCGGCCGACGGTGAACTGCACAGCACGCCGACATCCTGTTTCAGCACGCTCGTGTCGGTGGCGAACTGCGCCACGTTCGGCCGGATATATCCCTCGACGGCACCGGTGATGATGTCATTGGCCGGAATCGCAGAGTCGGCGAGGGCCGGGCCTGCCAGCAGCACCGCAACCGCAATCGCGCACAAACGCATCACATGGACTCCAGGAATGCCAGCAGGTCGTCGCGCTGCGCTTTGGGCATGTTGGCGAACGCGTCGCGTGCCCTCTGCCCCTCGCCGCCATGCCAGAGGATTGCTTCAGTCAGATTACGGGCTCGGCCGTCGTGGAGATAGAATGTGTGGCCGGAGACCGTCTGGGTGAGCCCGATTCCCCATAGCGGAGCCGTGCGCCATTCGTAGCCCGTCGCCTGCGCTTCTGGCCGCAGGTCGGCGAGGCCGTCGCCCATGTCGTGCAACAGGAAGTCGGAGTACGGCCAGATGAGCTGGAAGCGTTGCGCCTTGCCATCGGCCTGTCGCGAGGTGACGTATTTGGGCACATGGCAACCGACACAGCCGGCGTTGTAGAATGCCTGCTTACCGCGCAGTACCTCGGGTGCATCGATATCCCGCCGCTGCGGCACCGCGAGGTTGCGCGAATAGAACGTCACCAGGTCGAGTACCGGATCGGGCGCCTCGCCGACACCCAGCCGCTGCTGCTCGCCGGTAGGCAAAGCGAAGCAGGCCGCCTGCGCCTTCGTGCAGTCGCCGTAGGGTTGGTTGTTGAGCGGCGTCGCCAGCCCCAGGTCCCCGGCGAATGCGTCGGCCGATTGGGTTCGGATCGATGGCGCTCCGTCCTTCCAGCCGAACCTCCCGAGCGCGGCCTTCCCGGTCGCCAGGTCCATAACCCAGTTGGGCCGCCCGGAAATTCCGTCCCCGTTGGCGTCCTTAGGATCGGCAAGAGCGAGGATGTCCTCCTGCGCAATCGCCTCGATAAGCCCAAGCCCGATCATCTGCGGTGCGATGCGCGGACTGAGGAGCACGTCGTCCGCCATCGGCCCGTAGCCGAGGTCGGCGACGGAATAATGCGGATCGCGCAGCGTCACAACGGTGCCGTCCCCCAGCGTTTCCGGCAGGTCGGTGTAGTCGACCTTCATCTGACCCTCGGCCGTGAGGCCGGCGACGGCAAAGTCCTGGAGCTGGGTGCCGTAGGTAGGGTCCGGAATGACGTTCCGCTCGCCGCTTGCCATGGCCTGCTTCTCGGCGGCGGTGTGCGGCGGCACCGAAACCCTCAGGAACATCGAGACGCCGTCGTCGTCCGCACCCATCGGCGGGTGGCCGCGCCCGTCCTTGAGGTGACAGTTCTGGCAGCCGCGCGCATTGAACAGCGGCCCGAGCCCATCCGAGGCCTGCGTCGATGACGGCGCCGCCACCCACACCTTGCGGAAGAAGCCGTTGCCGAGGCTGAACTGCTCCTGCTCGTCAAAGCTGAGGTTGGCTGAGAACTGGGAGAAGATATCTCGATTGACCAGTTTCCGCGTCGTCGCCGCGCCGCCGGGCAGCAGCTCGAATTGCTCGGGCTTGGTGAAATCGGTGGTGAGGGTCGTCACCGCCCTCACCCGTTCCAGGTCCCTCGGCGTCAGGTCGGTGCGCACCGGCGCGTCGTCCGCCGCGGTCAGGCCGGCGAACAGCACCAGGACGACAAGCGCGGTCAGGAGCTTTTGCATTGCGCTCGCCATATCATATCGCAGCCGCGGCGAAACGACCGGGCGCGGGCCCATCCGCGCGCCCGTCGCAACTCCCTATTGGAAAACGGAGTCCGGATTGTCGAGACTGTCGCTGCCCTCGACGCTGACATCAAGGCCAAGCAGCGACACGGCCCGCTCGATCCCGCGAGTCTGGGCGATCAGCCCGTCGATGGCCGCCTGCACCACCGCATTACCCTCGCTGTTCCCCTCGGCGATCATCTGGTCGTACTTCTCGACGCTGTCGCCGCGGACCTTCAGGACATCGAACTTGCCGATCGTATCGGCAAGCAGGCCCTTGATCTCGGTATCGAGCGCCGCGTCCTTGGCGGCGATGACCTCCGAAATCGACGGCCCCTCGACCACGGTGCCGTCGGTGCGGACATACTTTCCGAGATAGACGTTCTGGATGCCGATCGCGTCGTTCCGGTAGGCAAGATAGGTGGTGTCGGAGAAGCACTCGTGCTCCTCCTCCGGATCGTGAAGCAGCAGCCCGAGCTTCATGCGCTCGCCGCCCAGTTCGCCATAGCTGAGCGAGCCCATGCCGGTGAGGATCTGACCCATCCCCGAGCCTTGCTCCGACTTGAGCGCGGCACCGTCCGGCCCCCAGTCCGCCACCATTTCCTCAAGATCGGACACAAGCAGGTCGACTGCCGACCGGAGATACTGGGCGCGGCGATCGCAGTTGCCGTGAGTACAGCCGGTAAGGCTGTAGTCCGTCGCCGGACGCTCGCCCGCTCCCGGTCCCGTGCCGTGCGTGTCCTGGCCCCACAGCATGAATTCGATGGCGTGATAGCCCGTCGTGACGTTCGCCTCGATGCCGCCCGCTTCGGCGATACTGCGTAGGAATTCCGGCGTCAGGTTGGTCGCATCGACCTTCCTGCCCTCGATCGTGATCTCGGGACTGGCCACGATGTTGGCGGTGAACAGCGGGTTCTCGTCGCTCTCGCTGCCGTAGGTGCTCTCATCGACATAGTCGATCAGGCCCTCGTCGAGCGGCCAGGCGTTCACCCGCCCTTCCCAGTCATCGACGACGGGATTGCCGAAGCGGAAGGCCTCGCTCTGCTGGTAGGGCAAACGTGCCTCGACGTAAGCCTGCCGTGCGGTGGCAAGCGTCGCATCGGTGGGCTCGGCGAGGAACGCGTCCACCGCTGAATCCAGCTTCTGTGCGCCGGTGAGAGCATCGGAATAGGTAGCCAGGGCGATGTGGGCGTAAGTCTCCAACACGTCTGCCGGCGCGGGTTCCGCACCGGCCCCCGGCAGAGCCAGCGTTACCCCGACCGTCAGTCCTATGCTCAAAGCCCTCACGGCCAATCTCCAGTGCCACGATGATTTTTGGCGCGTAACAAACATGAGTGACAGTATCAAGAATAACCGACCGAGGCTGGAATCGGTCTAAACTATGAGGTCGCCGCCGCCCTCCGGCGCCCTCGACTCCCCGGGCTGAAAGAGGCACTGTCACAATTGTCACAAAGCAAGAGAGAGGCGCTGGTAGCCAACTTACTGTGACGGCGGGGCGACTGGGATTCCTTGGGATTGCGGACGGCTGTCACTCGGCTGTCATGCGCCCCCAATAGGTGCAGCCCCGGCTTTGCTCCGCTCCTCCTCGAAACGAGAAACAGCCTTCCAAGGGAGACACCTATGAACTTCAAGACCGCTCTTGCCGCCTCGGCGTCGGTTGCCGTTTTGCTCGGCTCGACCTTCACCGCGGCAGCCGCCGATCTCGACGCCCTCTACGCCGCCGCGAAGGCGGAAGGCATGCTCACCGTCATCGCCTCACCGCGCGACTGGTGCGGCTACGGCGGGCTCTACGACGGCTTCATGAAAAAATATCCGGGCATCACCGTCAATTCGATCAATGAGGAGGCCGGCTCGGCCGACGAGCTCGAGGCGATCAAGGCCAACAAGGGAAATACCGGCCCGCAGGCCCCCGACACCATCGACGTCGGCTTGGGCTTCGGGCCGCAGGCCAAGGCGGACGGGCTGGTCCAGCCGTACAAGGTGGCGGCATTCGACAAGATTCCGGCCGACGTGAAGGATCCCGATGGCTACTGGTACGCAGGATACTATGGCGTGCTGGCTTTCCTGGTGAACGACGACATCGTCGACAATGCCCCGACCAGCTGGGCCGATCTCAACAAGGACGGCGCCCCGCTCTTCGCCCTGACCGGCGATCCGCGCAAGGACAACCGCGCCATCCAGTCGGTGTGGGCCGCCGGCCTCGCCGTCAATGGCGGCGACCAGGAGAAGGCCGCCGAGGCGGGCCTCAACTACTTCAAGGACCTCAACACCAAGGGCCTGTTCGTTCCCATCAACGCCCGGCAGGCGGCGCTCGTCGCCGGCCAGGCTGGCGTCATCGCGGCCTGGGACTACAATCTCCTGACTTGGCAGGACGGCTTCCAGGGCAACCCGAAGTCGCACGTCGTGGTGCCCAGCGACAGCGTCGTCGCCGGTGTTTACGTGCAGGGCATCAGTGCCTACGCGCCGCACCCCAACGCGGCCAAGCTTTGGATGGAATACATCTACTCGGACGAAGGCCAGAACCTGTGGCTTGCCGGGTATTGCCACCCGATCCTGTTCACCGACATGGCTAGCCGCAATGCGCTGCCGGCAGATCTCGTCGCCAAGCTGCCCGACCCGGCCCTGTATGCCAAGGCGGTGTTCCCCTCGGTCGCGACGCAGGACGCCGCCAAAAAGACAATCAGCGAAGGCTGGGACAGCGTCGTCGGAGCGAATGTCCAATAGCGAGACCTTCGCCCGTGAAGTAGCACCGATGGCCGACCCGGGGAAACCCGGGCCGGCTACGGCTTTGGCACCGAGCCATCGCCTCTCGCTCGGGACCCTGGGCCAGTACGCGGGCGTGCTGCCGTTCCTGCTCTTCGCCCTTCTTTTCCTGATCATCCCGACACTCAACCTGGCGGCCAGCGCTTTCTACGACGCCTCCGGGCATTTCACCTTCGACAATATCGTCGAGCTCCGGCGGCAGAACATCGTCGATGCCTACTGGATTTCGATCCGCGTCTCGGCCGCCTCGGCCGGGGCCGGTGCCCTCATCGGCCTCCTGATCGCCCTGGCGGTGATCCGCGGGAACCTGCCCGGCTGGATCCGCGCGGCCGTGATGACCTTCTCGGGCGTTGCCTCGAACTTCGCCGGCGTGCCCCTCGCCTTCGCCTTCGTCGCCACGCTCGGTCGTCTCGGCATGGTGACGGTGATCCTGAAACTGTTCGGCTTCGACCTCTACCGCACCGGCTTCAACCTCTTGAGCTTCTGGGGCCTGACCGTCACCTACCTCTATTTCCAGATTCCGCTCATGGTCCTAATCATCGCACCGGCCGTGGACGGCCTGCGGCGCGAGTGGAGCGAGGCGGCACAGACGCTGGGAGCCAACAACACGCAGTTCTGGCGCTACGTCGGTCTGCCGGTTCTCTGGCCAAACCTGCTGGGCACGCTTTCGCTGCTCTTCGCCAATGCCTTCGGCGCCATCGCTACCGCCTACGCCCTGACCGGCTCGTCGCTCAACATCGTTCCCATCCTGCTCTACACGCAGATTTCGGGTGACGTGCTGCACAACCCCGGGCTGGGGGCGGCGCTGGCGCTCGGCATGATCGTCATCACAGGCATCGCCAACGTCATCTATCTCGTGGTTCGCACACGCGCCGAGCGGTGGCTCAAATGAGACGCAGCAACGCCTGGGCCTGGATCACCTTTATCGTCGGCGCCCTCTACTTCCTCATTCCACTCATCGCCACCGCGGTCTTCTCGCTGCGCATGCGGCGCGACTACCTGTCCTTCGATGCCTATGCCTCAGTATTGTTCGACAAGCAGTTCCACGCGACGTTTGGCTATTCTTTGCTCATCAGCCTGTTCACGATCATAGTTGGATTGGTGATCACCGTGCCGGCGGCCTATCTGGTCCGGCTCAGGTTGCCGCAGCTCCGCCCCTTCGTCGAATTCGTCACGCTGCTGCCGCTGATCATCCCGCCGATCATCTTGGTCTATGGCTATATCAAGATGTACAATACGAGCTCCATTATTCCCCTGACCGGTTCGGCGCTCGGCGCGGACATCCTGCTGGTTCTGAGCTACGTGGGGCTCGGCCTGCCCTACATGTATCGCGCGGTCGACACGGGCATGCGCACCATCGACGTGCAGACGCTGACCGAGGCGGCAACCATCGTGGGCGCGCGGCAGCTGACGATCATCACCCAGATCATCCTGCCCAACATCTTGATCGCGGTACTGTCGGGAGCCTTCCTGACCTTCGCCATCGTGATCGGAGAGTTCACCATGGCGAGCCTTTTGGGCCGCCCCTCGTTCGGCGTCTATCTGCAACGCATCGGCATCAGCAAGTCCTACGAACCCGCGGCGCTGGCCGTGATTTCCTTCCTCATCACCTGGGGAGCGATGGGTATGATCCAGCTCCTCTCGAACTTTGCCCCCCGAACGGCTGTGCGGAACAACTGATCATGACCGAGCCCTTCCTCCAACTCGTCGGCATCACCAAGTCGTTCAAGGACACGCAAGTCGTCAAAGGCGTCAACTTGAGTTTCAACAAGGGCGAGTTCATCACCCTGCTCGGCCCGTCCGGGTGCGGCAAGACCACCATCCTGCGCATGGTTGCCGGCTTCGAGCGGCCGACCTCCGGAATGATCCTCGTCGAGGGCAAGGACATCTCGCCGCTGCCGCCCAACCAGCGCAAGATCGGCATGGTGTTCCAGGCCTACGCGCTCTTCCCCAACATGAGCGTCGAGGACAACGTCGGCTTCGGCCTGAAGATCGCGGGTGTCCCGACCGACCAGCGCCGCGCCCGTGTCGAGGAGATGCTGAAGCTGATTGGGCTGCCCACCGCGACCTTCGGCAAGCGCTTTCCCTTCGAGCTCTCCGGCGGCCAGCAGCAGCGTGTAGCGCTGGCTCGCGCGCTGGCACCCAAGCCGCGTATGCTGTTGCTCGACGAGCCGCTGTCGGCCCTCGATGCCAAGATCCGTGTCAGCCTTCGCCAGGAAATCCGCGCCATCCAGGGCGAGCTGGGCATCACCACCATCTTCGTCACACACGACCAGGAAGAGGCGCTGTCCATCTCCGACCGCATCGTCGTGCTCAGCGCGGGCAATGTCGAGCAGTTCGGCGCGCCGTTCGAGGTCTACAACCGACCCGCGACCAAGTTCGTCGCGACCTTCGTCGGCCAGCTCAATACCGTCGTCGCCAAGGTCGCCAACGCGCAGGACAAGACGGTCGCCATCGACGGCCAGCCCGCCGTCGTGCCGGGCTTGCCGGCAAGCGCAAGGACCGGCGACATCGTGGCTTTGACGATGCGGCCCGAGGCCGTGTCGCTCGCCAACGGCCACGCCCGCGACATCGTGCTCGACGGCACGGTGAGCGAGGTGAGCTTCCTGGGATCAGTGATCCGCCTCAAGGTCAAGCTGGGCGAAAACTCCGTCGAGCTCGACACCTTCAACGACCAGCGCACCCCTCCCCCGGCCCAGAGCGAGAAGGTACGCATCACCCTGAGCGGGAGCGACGTCTTCGTCCTCGGCGATTGAGGCGGGGGATGCTCAACGTCCTCTTCATCACAGCCGACCAGTGGCGCGGCGAGTGCCTTGGCGTCGCCGGCCATCCGCTCGTCAAGACCCCCAGCATCGACGCGCTCGCCGCCGATGGAACGGTATTCCTCAACCACTGGTCGAACGCCGCCCCCTGCTCGCCGGCGCGCGCCTGCCTCTATACCGGCCTCTACCAGATGACCAATCGAGTGGTGCGCAACGGCACCCCGCTGGCCCACCGCTTCGACAACATCGCCCTCGCTGCCCGTCGCGCGGGTTATACCCCCACCCTGTTCGGCTACACCGACCAGTCCGCCGATCCCACGGTCGTCCCCGCCGGCGATCCACGCCTGCTGACCTACGAGGGCGTGCTGCCGGGTTTCGACGTGCGCGTCCGTCTGCCGGAGGATGAAAAGGCCTGGCTCAGTTGGCTTCGCGGACAAGGCCTAGATTTTCCGGATCGCCAGGCGGCGCACCTTACGACACGCGAGCCCGGCCGCATTACCAGCGCCCCGCCTGCATACAACAAGGACCAGACCCAGACGGCGTTCCTCACCGACGAGTTCATCCGCTGGCTCGGCGAACAGGACGCCGGGCGGCCCTGGTTTGCTCACCTCAGCCTCCTACGTCCCCACCCGCCCTTCATCGTGCCCGCTCCCTACAACACGATGTACGACCCGGCCGACGTCGGTGCCTTCCGCCGTGCTGCGGCACGCCAAAACGAAGCGGCCGTCCATCCCCTCATCGATTTCGCCCTCAAGCTCACCCCACTCGCCAGCTTCATCATGGGTGGCAAGGGACTTGTCGCCGACCTGAGCGAGGGCGAATTTCGCCAGCTCAAGGCCACCTATTTCGGCATGATCTCGGAGGTGGACTCCCAGCTTGGTCGCGTGTTCTCCGCGGTGAAAGCCGCCGGCGCTTGGGAGGATACGCTGGTCGTCTTTACCTCGGACCACGCCGAGATGATGGGCGACCACTTCACCCTGGGCAAAGGCGGTTACCACGATCAGAGCCAGCACGTGCCGCTCGTCGTCCGCGATCCGCGCCAGCAGTCACGTCGCGGCGGCGCCGTCACCGCCATCACCGAGCACGTCGATATCTATCCGACCCTCCTGGAGGCGATTGGCAGCACACCCGACCACGTCGGGGACGGCGCGTCACTGCTGCCGTTCGTCAAAGGCGAACCTCCGGCGCCGTGGCGCGATGCCGCGCACTGGGAGTTCGATTTCCGCGATGTGGCCGACCAAGCCATCGAGCAAATGACCGGGATCGATTCGACCCGGCTGAACCTGGCGGTCATCCGCACTGCCAAATGGAAATACGTCCATTTCGCTGCGTTGCCCCCGCTGCTGTTCGATCTCGAGGCCGACCCCGACAACCACGTGAACCTCGCGAACGATCCGGCTTACGCCCCCGTGCGCATCGAGATGGCCGAACGTCTGCTCGCCTGGCGGGCCGCACACCTCGACCAGACCCTCGCCCTCACCGAGTTGACACCGCAGGGCGTGGTCAGTCGCGTCCCTGTTCGCTAGGTTCGCCCAATGGAAAAGCCCTTCGTCACTACCCAGTGGCTCGCCGACCGTCTCGGCGATCCCAACCTCGTCATCCTCGACGGCAGTTGGTACCTCCCCGCCATGAAACGCGATGCCCGCGCCGAATACCTCGCGAGCCATATTCCGGGCGCTGTGTTCTTCGACATCGACGGCATCGCCGACAAGTCGACCCCCCTTCCCCACATGCTGCCCACGCCTGCTGACTTCGCCCGCATGGTCGGCGATCTCGGCGTCGGCGACGGGATGACCATCGTCGCCTATGACGAGCTGGGCTACTACTCGGCCCCCCGCGTCTGGTGGGAGTTCACCACGATGGGTGCACACGATGTCTACGTGCTCGAGGGCGGCGGCGGCAAATGGCGCGCCGAGGGCCGGCCCCTCGAGAGCGGCGAGACCAAGCGGGCCGTTGCGACGTACACGCCGCGCTTTCATCCCGAACTGGTTCGCAACTTCGGCCAGGTGAAGGAAGCGAGCGACGCAGGCGACCAGATCGCCGATGCCCGTCCCAACGGGCGTTTCATAGGCCGCGATCCCGAGCCTCGGCCTGGCCTCAAGTCCGGTCACATGCCCAGCTCCGTAAGCGTTCCGGGGAACGACCTCGCCGTAGATGGTCGCCTCAAATCCATCGACGACCTTCGCGCAATGTTCGCGAGCGCCGGGCTCGACCTCAGCCAGCCGATCGTCACCAGCTGCGGATCAGGCGTCACCGCGTCCGCACTGATGCTCGCCCTGAGAATCGCCGGGACTAAGGACGTCGCCGTCTATGATGGTTCATGGGCCGAATGGGGCAAGCATCCAGAAGCGACGGTGATAAGCGACGTCTAGGGCAACGCTGAGGGGCGCGCCTGTCAGCCCTTGTTCTTGTTGTAGACGTCGAACACCACGGCGCCGAGCAGCACGAGGCCCTTCACCACCTGCTGCCAGTCGATGTTCACGCCGATGATCGACATGCCATTGTTCATCACACCCATGATGAAGCCGCCGACCACCGTGCCCACCACCTGGCCAACGCCCCCCATCGCCGATGCACCTCCGATGAACACGGCGGCAATCACGTCGAGTTCGGAGCCGAGGCCCGCCGCCGGCACCGCCTGCCCCTGGCGGGCCGCGATGATCAAGCCGCCCAGCGCCGACAGCACCCCCATGTTGGTAAACACGATCAGCGTCAGCCGCTCGGTCTTGATGCCCGAAAGCTGCGCCGCCTTGATGTTGCCGCCCATCGCATAGACACGCCGCCCGATCGTCGTGCGCTTGGTGATGAACATGAAGAACCCGATCAGCACGCTCATCACGATGAGGACGACCGGGAAGCCCTTGTAGCTCGCGAACTGGAACACGAGGAACAGGCCGAGTGCCGCAACCACGACGGTCTTGATCGCGAACAGGCCGAGCGCTTCGTTGGAATGGCCGCGACGCACGCGCGTACGCCGGGTGTTGAAGCCAGCCAGAATGTACACAAGGATTCCGATCACGCCGATAACGATCGTCGTCAGCTGCAGCACGATACCCGAGCCGACGATCGTCTTGCCGGCGGCGTTCACGATCGGCGGCACCAGCGTCAGCGACCCGATGAACTCGGGAATGAACCCCGAGCTCAGCGCCTTGAAATCGTCGGGCAGCGGCCCAACCGAGCCCATGCCGCCAAGCAGCGCCTGGCATAGGCCGCGGAAGATCAGCATGCCGGCGAGCGTGACGATGAAGCTTGGGATCTTGTGATAGGCGATCCAGTAGCCCTGCGCTGCGCCCACGGCAGCGCCAAGGGTCAGACAGAGAATCGAAGCGATCAGCGGATTTGCGATGATTCCGAGCGAGCCTTGCCACGTAATCATCATCGAAGCGACCATCGCGCCGATGAAGCCGGCAACCGAGCCGACGCTCAGGTCGATGTGCCCTGAAACAATCACCATCAGCATACCCAGCGCCATCACAATGATGAAGCTGTTCTGCTGAACAAGGTTCGAAAGGTTCAGCGGCTTGAACATCGTTCCATTGGTGAAGTACTGGAACACCACCATGATGATGATCAGCGCGAGCAGCAGGCCATAGTCGCGCAGGTTGTTCACCAGCGATCCGACGGGAACGCGCGTACCCGGGTTGACGTCCTCGGCGACGCCGGTTTGCGGGGCGGGAGCGGTTTCGGTGGTCATGATGCTTTCTGTTCTCCCCGGACGATGGCGCGCATGATCTTTTCCTGGCTGGCATCGGCTGCCGCCATTTCCCCGACGATGCGTCCCTCGTTCATCACATAGATGCGGTCGGAAATGCCCAGGAGCTCGGGCATTTCCGACGAAATGACGATGATGGCTTTACCCTCCGCCGCAAGGCGGGCAATGATGGTGTAGATCTCGTACTTTGCGCCGACATCGATGCCGCGCGTCGGCTCATCGAGGATCAGCACCTCAGGATTGGCGAACAGCCACTTGCTCAGCACGACCTTCTGCTGGTTGCCACCCGAGAGGTTGCCCGTCTTCTGGTAGACACTGGACGAGCGGATGTTGGTTTGGCTGCGGAAGTCGTTGGCAACATCCAGCTCGCGCAGGTCGTCGATCACCCCGTTCTTCGACACGCCGTCGAGGTGCGCGATACTGATGTTGTGCTTGATGTGGTCGATGAGATTGAGCCCGAAGGTCTTGCGGTCCTCGGTCACGTAGGCAAGGCCCTGGTCCACCGCGCGATCAACCGACGACAAGTCGAGCTTCTTGCCGTTGAGAAACACCTCGCCTGTGATGCGTCGGCCGTACGACTTGCCGAAGACGCTCATGGCGAACTCGGTCCGGCCCGCGCCCATGAGCCCGGCGATGCCAACGACCTCGCCCTTGCGCGCCACCATGTCGACACCCTTGATCACTTGCCGCTCGGCATGAATCGGGTGGTAGACGCTCCAGTTCTTGACCTCGAACACCACCTCGCCGATCTTCGGCTCGCGCGGCGGGAAGCGGTCATCCAGCGGGCGGCCCACCATCGAAGTGATGATGCGGTCCTCGCTGATCTGGCCTCGGTCGAGTGTCTCGATCGTGCGGCCATCGCGGATGATCGTCACGTGGTCGGCGACACGGCTGACTTCGTTGAGCTTGTGCGAAATGAGAATGGACGTGAGACCGCCGCGCTTGAACTCGAGCAGCAGGTCGAGCAGCGCCTGGCTGTCGCGCTCGCTGAGGCTCGCGGTCGGCTCGTCGAGGATCAGGAGCTTGACCTCCTTGCTGAGCGCCTTGGCGATTTCCACCAGCTGCTGCTTGCCTACCCCGATATTGGTAATGAGGGTGCGCGGATTCTCCTTGAGACCGACCTTGGCGAGAAGTTCGCGGCTGCGCGCCTCGTTGGCGTCCCAGTCGATCACACCCATGTTGGCGTGCTCGTTGCCGAGGAAAATGTTCTCGTTGATCGACAGCATCGGCACCAGGGCAAGTTCCTGGTGGATGATCACGATGCCGACCCGCTCGCTGTCATGGATGCCTTTGAAGTGCATATCCTGGCCGCGATAGACGATCGTGCCTTCATAGGACCCGGACGGATAGACGCCCGACAGCACCTTCATAAGCGTGGACTTGCCGGCGCCGTTCTCGCCGACGACGGCGTGGATCTCACCTTCCTCGACGCTGAGGTTGACGTCCGAAAGAGCCTTCACGCCCGGGAACGTCTTGGTGATGCCGCGCATCTCCAAAATCGGTGAAGCCATCAGCCTGCTGCTCCTCCGGCCAGTCCGCCGATGTTATCGGGGCTGCCCGCTAGAAAAAAGGGCCCCGCGCATGGATCGCGGAGCCCCCGGTTCACAAACCTGCGCGGATTACTTCAGGTCTTCCGGCTTGATGTAGCCCGAGTCGACGACGAGGGCCTGATAGTTCGACTTGTCGACGTCATGCGGCGTCAGCAGGATCGAGGGCACAACCTTCACGTCGTTGTTGTAAGTCGTGGTGTCGAGGCCCGACGGCGTGCCGCCCGAGAGGACCGTGTCAACCAGCTCGACGGTGGCCTTGGCCAACTCGCGCGTGTCCTTGAACACAGTCGAGTACTGCTCGCCGGCGATGATCTCCTTGATCGACGGCGTCTCGGCGTCCTGACCGGTCACGATGGGCCAGGGCAGCGAGTCGGTGCCGTAGCCGACGGCGCGCAGCGACTCGATAATGCCGCGGCTGAGGCCGTCATAGGGCGAGAGCACGCCCTGGACGGTCGCGCCGCTCGAGTAGTTGGCCGACAGCAGGTTGTCCATCCGGGCCTGGGCGGTAGCCGCGAGCCAGCGCAGGGTGCCGACCTTGTCCATGCCCATCTGGCCGGAGACGATCTTGATGTCGCCCGCATCGATCATCGGCTGCAGGACACTCATGGCGCCGTTGTAGAAGAAGAAGGCGTTGTTATCGTCCGGCGAACCGCCGAAGAGCTCGACGTTCCACGGCTTCACATTGGGGAAGCGCTCCTTAAGGCCCTTCACCAGCGAGTTGGCCTGGATCACGCCGACGCCGAAGTTGTCGAACGTGGTGTAGTAGTCGACCGCCGGGGTCTTCTTGATCAGGCGGTCATAGGCGACGACCACGATGCCGGCATCTGCGGCGTTCTTGAGCGCGTCGGCCATGGTGGTGCCGTCGATCGAGGCGATGATCAGGGCCTTGGGGCCTTTGGTGATCTCGTTCTCGAGCTGGCTGAGCTGGTTGGCGATGTCGTCCTGCGCGTACTGCAGGTCGACGGTGTAGCCCTTCGCTTCGAGCTGGGCCTTGACGGCGTCGCCGTCATTGATCCAGCGCAGCGAAGTCTTGTTCGGCATCAGCACGCCGACGAGGCCGTCGCCTGCGAAGGCAGCGGCGGTCGACAGCGCCATGGCGCTGACGGTTGCGGCGGCCAGGATAATCTTAAGTGCTTTCACGTGCGTCCTCCCGGAACGTCTCTGTGTGGCGGCTCGATTGAGCCGGTGTCGGCTGTTGGGGAAATCGGCTGGGAAGCAGCGAGGCGTCCGGCCGAAGCCGCGCGCTCTCGACAAACTGGTGCCTCCCATCGACCGGCTTCTCGCGGCCTTTCCGAGCCCATCAGGCGCGGCGAGCCGGACGCTAGAGTAATCAGATACTCCTGTAAAGTAGCACTTTTGTTATTTTGGGGAGAGGCTCTCGATTCATTTTCGGCGCGGCCACGTCATGCTAGGTTGACAGCGCTTTCACCCTCTTCCAGCGAGGGTTTTGACCCTTCCAAGGGCGACGAAGAACCGATATGCTTTATTACTTATCTGATATCTGAGGGGATATGGCGAACAACGACAGAAGCCTGACGCGGGAAGGCCTGGCGCCGCGGACCGCCACGGCGACGGTCGCCGAGGCGCTGGCGCACATGGTCCTCGGCGAATTGGCGCCGGGCGCGAGCCTGCCCAGCGAAGGCGAACTCGCGACCCGCTTCGACGTCAGCCGCCTCACCATCCGGGAGGCGGTCAAGATGCTCGCCGGGCGCGGCCTGCTCGATGTGGCGCGCGGCCGGCGCGCCGTCGTCACGGAACCGGCTGGAACCGCGTTCTCGGACTTTCTGTCCATCTCCATCCGCAACGATCCCAAGGGCCTGTTCGACCTGATCGAGTTGCGCATGTCGCTCGAGGTTCAATCGGCAACGCTTGCTGCCCGCCGCGCTACCCGCGCCGGCATCGCCGCGCTCGAAACAGCGCTTAACGGCATGCGTGAAGCATCCGAGGCAGGGCGGGCCGGCATCGACCCCGAAGGGTCGGAGCTGCGTTTCCACCAGCACGACGTGGGCTTCCATGAAGCCATTGCGCTCTCGAGCGGCAACCGTCTCATCTCGTACCTGTTCGAGGCCATGGCGCCGCCGCTCCGGCGCAGCTTCTACCTTAGTCGCCGCGGTCACGACCTTCGGGGTTATACGGTCGACGACACGACGGCGGCCCACCAGGCCATCCTCGATGCCATCCGAGACGGCAATCCCAAGGCAGCCGGGGCTGCTATGCGTGCGCACCTCGAGGACACCGAGCGCGACATCCGTTCGGCCCTGACGGCCCAGCCCGATCGCCCGGTCTCCTGGGGCGCGCCGGAAGAGGACGCCTGACTACATCCAGCCCAGTTGCTTGTAGAAGCCAAGCGCGTCGTAATAATCCGACTGCGTATGGATCTTGCCGTCCTTGATGTTGATGACGGTAGCTCCGATGAAGTTGAAGGGCTTGTTAGCCGCCTCGGTTCCGTCGGCCCAGGCACCCGTATTGGTCCCCGTGAACCGCCACTGGAAGGCGACCATGTCGCCATCGACGATCGGCTCTCCCAGCATTTCCCATTTGCAGTCGGGCGCGGCATTGATGAAGCTTCCCACGACTTTCGCGGTGGCGTCGGCTTTGCCCTCGACGGCGGTGCCGACCGAGGCATCGAAGTAGGTCACATCGTCCGTGAACCAGCTCGCGGCCTTGGCGATGTCGTGCGCGTTCCACGCGGCGACGTACGCCTTGACGATCTCGCCGGCGGCGTCGGAGGCGTGCGCAACGGATGCGACAAGCATGCTTGCCGCCAAGGCGGCAGCGGCTAAGACAAAACGACGGTTCATCTTACGTCTCCCCTATCCGTGGTTGATCATGATGTGGCGCGGGACCGTGTAGTCCTCGAGCGCGTAAGCCGATAGGTCCTTGCCGTACCCCGACTGCTTGAGGCCGCCGTGCGGCATCTCGCTGACGAGCATGAAATGCGTGTTGATCCAGGTGCACCCATACTGAAGGCGCGCGGCCACCTGCATCGCCTTACCCACATCGCGCGTCCACACCGACGACGCAAGGCCGTAGTCGCTGTCGTTGGCCCAGGCGATCGCCTGCTCGGCGTCGGTGAAGCGGGTGACCGAGACCACCGGACCAAACACCTCCTTGCGCACGATCTCGTCGTCCTGCTTGGCGCCGGCAATCACCGTCGGCTCGTAGTAGAACCCCCCGCCTCCCACCGAGTGCCCCCCGGTTGCCACGCTGATATGCGGCAGCGCCTTGGCGCGATCGACGAAGCCGGCCACGCGATCATGTTGCTTGCGGCTGATCAGCGGCCCGATCTCGTTCTGCGTGTCGTCCTGCTGGTTGTAGCGCAGCGAGCTCGCGGCGCTGCTGAGTTCGGCCACGAGGTTGTCGTGGATTTTCGGCGCCGCATAGATGCGAGACGCGGCGGTGCAGTCCTGCCCCGAGTTGTAGTAGCTGAAGGCCCGCAGCCCGGCGACGACCGCGCTCAGGTCGGCATCGTCGAACACGATCACGGGCGCCTTGCCGCCGAGCTCAAGATGCGTGCGCTTGACCGACTTGGACGCCGCCTCGAGCACCTTCTTGCCCGTGCCGATGTCGCCGGTCACCGACACCATGTTGATCTTGGGGTGGTTGATGAGCGCGCTGCCCACCGTCGCCCCACGCCCCAGGACGATGTTCACCACGCCTTCGGGGAGAATCTCGCTCAGCACCTTTGCCATCTTGAGCGCCGTCAGCGGCGTCTGCTCCGACGGCTTGAACACGACCGCGTTGCCGCCCGCCAGCGCCGGCGCCAGCTTCCACGCCATCATCATGAGCGGATAGTTCCACGGCGCGATCGACGCCACGATACCGATGGGGTCGCGTCGGACCATCGAGGTGTGCCCCGGCAGATACTCCGCCGCGACCGCCCCATGCATGTTGCGCACGGCGCCCGCAAAGAACCGCCAACAGTCGACGATCGCCGGAATTTCATCGTTGAGCACCGCATTGATCGGCTTGCCGCAGTTGAGCGCCTCGAGCGCCGCGAAGGCCGCGCCGTCCCGCTCGATGGCGTCGGCGATCCTGAGCAGATACCCCGACCGCTGCGCCGGCGTCGTCCGCGACCAGCTGGCGAATGCTTTTTCGGCCGCGTTGACCGCCCCGTCGATCTGCCCGGAGGACGCTTCGTTGATCGCCTCGATCAGGCTGCCGTCACGCGGGTTGAGCACCTGTTCCGGTGTTTCGGTGCCGCCCTCGAAGCGCGAGCCGATCAGCATGTCCGTATCCATTCTACTTCCCCATCCCCGAAACGTTGTCGCCGTCGCGCGTCAGATAGTACGCCGCCAGGATCGGCAGGAAAGTGACCAGCACCACCAGCATCGCGACCACGTTGGTCACCGGCCGCTGCCGCGGGCGGATCAGCTCCTCCAGCATCCACAGCGGCAGTGTCTGCTGCTGGCCGGCGGTGAACGTGGTGACGATCACCTCATCGAAACTCAGCGCGAAGGCGAGCATGCCTCCGGCCACCAGCGCCGTGCCGATATTGGGCAGGATGACGTAGCGGAACGTCTGGAACCCATCGGCCCCCAAGTCCATCGACGCCTCGACCAAAGAGCCCGAAGTGCGCCTGAAGCGCGCCACGGCGTTGTTGTAGACGACCACGATGCAGAACGTCGCGTGCCCCAGAACGATGGTCCAGAAGCTGAATGGAATATCGAGCAGGCTGAACGCCGCGCGCAACGAGATGCCGGTGATGATGCCCGGCAGTGCGATCGGCAGGATCACCAGCAGCGAGATCACCTCGCGTCCGAAAAAGCGGCTACCCGATACGGCCGCCGCACAGAGTGTCCCCAGGATCAGCGCCAGCAGCGTCGAGATCGCCGCGACTTGCACGGACAGGGTCAACGCCTGCCACACGTCGACCCGCCCCCAGGTCACCGCGAACCACTTTAAGGTCAGCCCCGGCGGTGGCCACTGAAAGCTCTTCTCCTCGGTGGTGAAGGCGTAAATGAAGATGATGAGGATGGGCAGGATGAGGAACGCCAGCCCCAGCCCCGCCGCGAGCTTCAGCCCCCACCCTGCGCGTGGTCCCGCGGCGCTAGCCACGATCGCACACTGGCCCGGAGAGAGCAGTCGGGTCCCTCACGCTCTCCATGCTGCCCTCAGAGCGCATCGAACGCCCCCAGCTTTCGCGCGCCCCACAGATAGAGGCCCATGATGACGATGGGCACGACCGTGAAGGCCGCGGCCAGCGGAATGTTCCCCGCCGTGCCCTGCTGCGTGTAGACGACCTGCCCGATAAAGAGCCGTCCGTTCCCCACGATCTGCGGAATGATGTAATCGCCCAGCGTCAGCGAGAAGGTGAAGATCGACCCCGCGACGATCCCTGGCAATGCCAGCGGGAAGATCACGTGCCGGAACGTCTCGAGCGGCGTCGCGCCGAGGTCGGCGGCCGCATCGATCAGGTTGGCCGGCACGCGCTCCACCGACGCCTGGATCGGCAGGATCATGTAGGGCAACCAGATGTAGAGGAACACAAGGAACGTACCGATGAACGAGAAGCTCAGCGAATTGCCGCCGATGACCGGCAGCGAGAGGATCGCGTCCAGCATCGGTGTCAGGTGCAACTGCTCGAACACCCACGTGAGGATGCCCTCTTTCGCGAGGATTAGCTTCCACGCGTAGACCTTGACGAGATAGCTCGACCATAGCGGCAGCGTCACCGCCAGGTAGAAGACCGCCTTCCACCCGCCCTTGAGGTAGCGCGCCGCCAGGTACCCGATCGGGAATGCGACAATCGCCGCGGCCAGCGTCACCACCGCCGCCATCGTCAGCGTGCGTATGATCACGTCTGCGTTCTGCGGCTTGAACAGCTCGGCATAGGTCTGGAGCGTGAGCTCCTGGACGATCAGCCCCGAGAAATCGTCGATGTGAAAGAAGCTTTGGAGCAGCAGCGCGAAGAGCGAACCGAGATACACGATCCCCAGCCACAAAAGGGCGGGCATAAGGAGCAGGAGAACCAGCAGCCGCGGCCGGCGCCAGAATGTATCGGACAGCGCGCCCAACAGACCGCCGTGCCGCGCGAGGATCGCGCCATCGGCGCTCATCCCTTGGTCTCCATCAGGTGGAGCGCATCGCTGGCGAACCCGATGGTCACGCGCTCGCCTTCGTCGGGAACAGACTCGTTCGAGGGCACCGAGGCGTGGATCGACGTTCCATTGAGATCGATCAGCAGCCGCACCACCGGCCCGAGATAGCTGCGCGCCACGATCGTTCCGCTGAGCCGCGACCCCGCATCCCCGCCCGCGACAACACGGATCGCTTCCGGCCTCAGGCTCGCCCAGCGCCGCTGGCCGGCGATCGCCTGCACGAAGTCGGGCGACAGCACGTTGGACGACCCCACAAAGTCTGCCACGAAGCGCGAGTTCGGCCGCTTGTAGATTTCTTCCGGCGTGCCGATCTGCTGCACCTGCCCCTCGCTGAACACCGCCACCCGGTCGGCCATACTAAGCGCCTCGCCCTGGTCGTGCGTCACGAAGATGAAGGTGATGCGCAGGGACTTCTGCAGCGCCTTGAGCTCTTCCTGCATCGACTCGCGTAGTTTGAGGTCGAGCGCCCCAAGCGGCTCGTCGAGCAGCAGCACGTTGGGCTGGTTGACGATGGCCCGCGCTAGCGCCACGCGCTGCCGTTGCCCGCCCGAAAGCTGGCCCGGCCGCCGCGTGCCATAGCCGCTGAGCTTGACCATCTCGAGCGCCCGCTCGACTTCCTTGCTCCGCTCAGACTTCGGCATCTTCCGCAGCATCAGCGGAAAAGCCACGTTCTCGGCCACGTTGAGATGCGGGAACAGAGCATAGTCCTGGAATACCGTATTGACGTTGCGCCGATATGGCGGCACGCCCTCGGCGGTTTCGCCGAGGATCTCGATGTGTCCGCTGGTCGGTTGCTCAAACCCGGCGATCAGCCGGAGGCACGTCGTCTTCCCCGACCCCGACGGGCCGAGCATCGCAAAAAACTCTCCCTGCGCCACCTCGAGATCGACCTCGTCCATCGCACGGACGAGCCCGAAATGACGCGAGACCTTTTGCAATGAGACGGCGGGGATCATCGCCAATCCTCAGCGGGCTGGAGGCGGGCCCGAGGGCCCGCCCCTCTCGCAGTTATTGCCCGCCCATCACCCCGATGTAGTCGCTGACCCAGCGCGAATACGGCACGCACTGGTCACCCTGCGTGGCGCACTTCTGCGTCGGGGTCTTCCAGAACTTGATCTGGGCGAAGTTGTCGAAGCCGTTGGCGGCACAGCCTTCGTCCGTCAGCAGTTCGTTGCCCTTGCACGCGGCGGGCACCACTGGCACCGAGCCGAACCAGTAGGCCACATCGCCCTGCACCTTGGGCTGCAGCGAGTGCTCCATCCACATATAGGCGCAGTTGGGGTGCGGCGCGTCGGCGGCGAGCATGGTCGTGTCTGCCCAGCCGGTCGCACCCTCGGCCGGAATCGTCGAGCCCACCGGCGCCGGGGGATCCTGGAACAGCAGCGCACCGACCTGGTACGGCCACGAGCCCGAGGCCACCACACCTTCCGTATTGAAGTCGTCGATCTGCACGGCGGCATCGTGCCAGTAGCGGCCGATCAGCTTGCGCTGCCCCTTGAGCAGCTCGATCGCAGCCGCGTACTGGGTTTCGTTGAGCTCGTAGGGGTCCTTGATCCCGAGCGAGGGATCCTTGGTCATCAGGTAGTTCGCCGCGTCGGCGATGTAGATCGGCCCGTCATAGGCCTGCACCCGGCCGGAGTTGGACTTGCCGTCGGGCAACGTCTGTTCCTCGAACACCACGTTCCAGCTGGTGGGCGCCGTCGGAAACACCTTGGTGTTGTACATCAGTACGTTCGGGCCCCACTGATAGGGGACGCCATAGTGCTTGCCGTCGACCACGTACCAGGGCCCGTTCTGCAGCCGCTCGTCGACTGTCTTGTAGCTTGGGATGAGGTCGAGGTTGACTGGCACGACCTTCTTGCCGGCGACCAGCCGGAGCGACGCGTCGCCCGATGCCGTTACCAGATCGAAGCCGCCGTTATTCATCAGCGTGACCATTTCGTCCGAGGTGGCGGCAGTCTTGACCGAGACCATGCAGCCGGTCTGCTTCTCGAAGTCCGTCACCCAGTCGATGGTCGGGTCGCTTTCGCCCCGTTCGATGTAGCCGACCCAGGCGACGATATTGAGCGCGCCCTCGCCGGGTCCGACCGCCGTGGGCATGTCCTGCGCCAACACGGCGCCGTTGAGCGATACCAGGGCGGCAAGTGCTGTACCTGTCCTTAGGATGGATTTCATAGACGCTTCTCCCCTGTTCGGGACGGGCGTTGACGCTGCCCGTTCCCGTGAAAAAACGAGCGTATCCGGCCTATGAGGGTTGGCAACCCCCCACGGCTGCCACCACAACTGCGTTCCATGAGGGTCGACGGCCCGGATCGGCCTCGCTAAGGTCGCTTCGGGAAGCGCTGGGCGTATTGGGTAACCGACTTTGTCGATCAAAGCCGCGATCTATCATCTCACGCATTATGCGTACGACCGCCCGGTCTTCCTTGCGCCGCAGATCATCCGGTTGAAGCCGGCGCCGCACAGCAAGACCAAAGTGCTGAGCCACTCGCTCAAGGTCTTTCCCGAAAAGCACTTCGTCAACCTGCAGCAGGACCCGTACGGCAACTGGCTGAGCCGCCACGTCTTCCCCGAGCCGGTCACCGAGCTCAAGATCGAAGTCGACCTCGTCGCCGACATGACGGTCTACAATCCCTTCGACTTCTTCGTCGAAGAAGAGGCCGAGACCTGGCCCTTTGCCTACCCCGAAACGCTGCGCGACGATCTCTCCATCTACATGAGACCGCAGCCCGCCGGCCCGCTGCTCCAGCAGTTCCTCGCCGGCGTCGATCGCACGCCGCGCAACACCGTCAACTTCATCACCGAGCTCAACACGCTCGTTCAGCAGCGCATCGGCTACATCGTGCGCCTCGAGACCGGCGTGTTCGAGCCCGAAGAGACGCTGGCACGCGCGCAGGGCTCATGCCGCGACTCCGGCTGGCTGCTCGTCGAGGCGCTGCGCCATCTCGGCTTCGCCGCCCGTTTCGTCTCCGGCTACCTCATCCAGCTCAAGCCCGACCTCGTCTCGCTCGACGGCCCGCCGGGGACCGACCACGACTTCACCGACCTCCACGCCTGGTGCGAGGTCTACCTCCCCGGTGCCGGCTGGATCGGTCTCGACCCGACATCCGGCCTGCTCACCGGCGAGAGCCACATTCCGCTGGCCGCGACCCCGCACCACCGTAACGCGGCCCCGATCAGCGGCAGCTACTCGGCGACCGGCCCCGTCCATACCGACTTCGCCTTCGACATGAAGGTGACGCGCGTCGCCGAACACCCGCGCATCACCAAGCCGTTCTCCGACGAAAGCTGGGCCCGGCTCAACAATCTCGGCCATCACGTCGACAGCGTGCTGCAGCAGAACGACGTTCGCCTCACGATGGGCGGCGAGCCCACCTTCGTCTCCATCGACGACTTCGAGAGCGGCGAGTGGAACACCGACGCCGTCGGTCCCACCAAGCGCGCCCGCGCCGACGCCCTGATCCGCCGCCTGCGCGAAAAGATCGCGCCCGGCGGCTTCCTCCACTATGGCCAGGGCAAGTGGTATCCCGGCGAAACCCTGCCCCGCTGGACCTTCTCGCTCTACTGGCGCCGCGACGGCCAGCCCGTGTGGCGCGACCAGTCGCTGGTTGCCAGGGAAGCCGAAAGGACCGCGGCGAAGCCGGAGAGCGCCGGAAAGTTCCTCGCCACCTTCGCCGAGAACCTGGGCCTCACCGGCGACACGATCGACGCCGCTTACGAAGACCCCGGCGAGTGGCTGCTCAAGGAGGCCAAACTCCCCAACAACGTCGATCCGTCAAACTCGGAACTGGCCGATGCCGAGGCCCGCTCGCGCATGGCCAAGGTGTTCGAGCACGGCCTCACCACGCCGACCGGCTACGTGCTTCCCGTGCAGCGCTGGAACGCCATCGCAGCGAAATCACGCTGGGTCAGCGAGAAGTGGAAGACGCGCCGCGGCAAGCTGTTCCTGTCTCCCGGGGACTCGCCCGTCGGCTACCGCTTGCCGCTGAGCTCGCTGAAGCACTTGGGCGCAACCGCGTATCCACACGTAGTGCCGCGCGACCCCATGCAGCCTGTCGGAGACCTTCCGCCGCCCGAAGAAATGCTGCGATCAAATGTTCAGCCGACCAAGTCCTTCACCGCCGATGCCGGAAACCAGCAGGATCGCACCGAGCAGGTGATCTCGGAGATCGAGGGCAGCGTGCGTACGGCGGTGACGGTCGAACTGCGCGACGGGCATCTGTGCGTGTTCCTGCCACCGGTCGAAGCGCTCGAGGACTACCTCGAGCTGGTTGCGGCTGCCGAAGAGTCCGCCAGATCGCTCGGCCTGCCGGTCAAGATCGAGGGCTACCCACCGCCCTTCGATTCGCGCCTCAACGTCATCCGCGTCGCCCCCGACCCCGGTGTCATCGAGGTCAACATCCACCCGGCGGCCAACTGGGACGAAGCGGTCGCGACGACGACCACGGTGTACGAAGAAGCGCGCCAGTCACGCCTCGGCGCCGACAAGTTCATGATCGACGGCAAGCATGTCGGCACCGGCGGCGGCAATCACGTCGTGATCGGCGGCGCCACGCCGTCGGACTCACCGTTCCTGCGTCGCCCCGACCTGCTGAAGTCGCTGGTGCTACATTGGCAGCACCATCCGTCCCTGAGCTACCTCTTCTCGGGCCTCTTCATCGGCCCTACCTCGCAGGCCCCGCGCATCGACGAAGCGCGCCATGACTCGCTCTACGAGCTCGAGATCGCCCTCAAGCAGGTGCCCGCGCCCGGCCGCGGCATCCAGCCCCTGCCCTGGCTTGTCGACCGCCTGTTCCGCAACCTCCTGGTCGACGTCACCGGCAACACGCACCGCAGCGAGATCTGCATCGACAAGCTCTACTCGCCCGACGGCCCCACCGGCCGCCTCGGCCTCGTCGAATTCCGCGGCTTCGAGATGCCGCCCAACGCGCGCATGAACCTTGCCCAGCAGCTTCTCGTGCGTGCCCTCATCGCGCGCTTCTGGCGGGCGCCGCTCGACGGGAAGTTCATCCGCTGGGACACGACGCTCCACGACCGCTTCATGCTCCCCCATTTCGTCTGGTCCGACTTCCTCGACGTGCTCGCGGACCTCCGCACCCACGGCTTCGATCTCAACCCCGAGTGGTTCGCCGCCCAGCTCGAGTTCCGCTTCCCCTTCTGCGGCGAGGCGCAATACGAGGACATGACCCTCACCCTCAACCAGGCGCTCGAGCCCTGGCACGTCATGGGCGAACAGGGCGCCATCGGCGGCACGGTCCGCTTCGTCGACTCCTCCGTCGAGCGCCTGCAGGTGAAGCTCGAAGGCCCCGACCCCGACCGCTACATCGTCACCGCCAACCGCCGCCGCGTCCCGCTCACCGCCACCGGTATCGCCGGCACCTCGGTGGCCGGCGTCCGCTTCAAAGCCTGGCAGCCGGCAAGCGGTATGCACCCGGTCCTGCCCGTCAACTCCCCGCTGACCTTCGACGTCTACGACACCTGGTCGAAGCGCTCGATCGGCGGCTGCGTCTATCACACCGCCCACCCGGGCGGCCGCAACTACGAGACCTTCCCCGTCAACGGCAACGAGGCCGAAGCCCGCCGCCTCGCCCGCTTCGTCGCCGACGGCCACACGCCGGGCGGCTTCACCCCGCCGCCCGAAGAAGCCCGCGGCGAATTCCCGTTGACCCTCGATCTCCGCCTGCCCGTCTAGGCAGCATTGTGGGAACCCGATCACCGGCCTAGCTTCGTGACAGCAGAGCGAGGTTCACGTGGCAACAGCACCCGGCAAGACCGTCATCGTCGTGGGCGCGACTGGCGCCCTCGGAACGAAGATCTGCAAAGCCCTGATCGACAAGGGCGCGCATGTCCGCGCCCTCGTGCGCGCCACAAGCGACCGAAGCCGCTTGCAGTCGCTTGGCGTCACCGACTTCGCCGTCGGCGATATGATGGACCCCGCGTCATTGAACGCCGCCCTCGGGCAGCCGGTCGACGCCATCATCGCCTGCGCTGCGGGATACACGCGCCACACCAAGGGCGACTCTGCTGAGACTGATCGGCAAGGCTACCGCAACCTCGTCGATGCCGCGAAAGCCGCCGCTGTTCCACGCTTCGTCCTCATCTCGATTCTCGAGGCCGACCACGCGCCCGAGGTCCCGCATTTCCACGACAAGTATCTCGTCGAACAATACCTGCAGCAGAAGGGCCAGCCCTACATCGCCCTCCGCCCCGGCGCGTTCTTCGACCAATCGCGCGCCTTCATCACGCCCGGCCTCGAAAAGGGCGAGTACCGCGCCTTCATCAAGGATGTGCCCTACGGCCAAATCTATACGCCGGACCTTGCCAACTACGCCGCCGCTGCCGCGGTGGAGTTGCCCGATCGCTTCCTCAACGGCGCGATCGATGTCGGCTGGGACAAGACCTACACCAGCGCGGAGATCGCCGCGGGCTTCTCGCGCGTCCTCAAGCAGCCCGTGCGCGACGTCACTGGCCTACCGCCCTTGCTGCGCAAGGTCGTGTTTCCGGCGCTGGCGGCATTCTCCGAGTTCCCGCGCGACACGCTCGCCATGATCAAGTGGATCGAGGCGGGTCACTACGTTTCGCGGGACTTCGCGACCCAGCGGGAGGCCTTTGGTCCTCCGCCCACCATCGACGACGTCCTCACGCGCTACTGCGCGGAACGCGGCCTGCTTCCGGGCCAGACCGCCGCCTGAGGCAATTGGCGCCGGCCTCGGTGCCAAGAATCTTGACCATCCCGGCCAAGGCCCCTTTTCGCCGAACCCCTTAGCCGGTAGCGCTATGGTCCGTGGATAAGCGGAATCAGCGTCAGCCGTCCAAGCTGCCGGCCCGGCCTGGGCTGGCCGCGGCCTATCGCCTCCTCCCCGGCATCCCCGACGAGATGATCGATCCCGCGGGCAATATCCGCCCCGGCTGGACCGAGCTCCTCACCGGATTCGACGAGCTCGGCCCCGAGGGCATGAGCGAACGCTTCGAGCGCGCCGACCAGTACCTGCGCGACGCCGGTGTCTTCTATCGCAAGTACGATGGCGCGGCCGGCAAGGAACGCGCCTGGCCGCTCGCCCACGTGCCGCTGATCATCGACGAGACCGACTGGCTGCTGATCACACGTGGCCTCGTCCAGCGCGCCGAGCTGCTCGAAAAACTCCTCTCCGACATCTATGGCGACAACCACATGGTTGCCCGCGGCGTGCTGCCGCCCGAGCTGATCGCGCGCAACCCCGAATTCCTCCGTCCCGTCGTTGGCATCAAGCCAATGAGCGGCCACTACCTCCATTTCTGCGCCTTCGAGCTTGGTCGCGGACCGGATGGCGGCTGGTGGGTGCTCGGCGACCGCACGCAGGCGCCCTCGGGCGCCGGCTTCGCGCTCGAGAACCGCGTCGCCACCACGCGCGCCCTCAGCGACATCTATTCGCGCATGCACGTGCATCGCCTTGCCGGCTTCTTCCGTGACTTCCGCGACGCTCTGAACGGCGAGGCCCGCCGTTACGACGGCCGCGTCGGCATCCTCACTCCTGGCCAGCACAACGAGACCTACTTCGAGCACGCCTACATCGCGCGCTATCTCGGCTTCATGCTCCTCGAAGGCGAGGACCTGGTGGTCGAGAACGGCGACGTCATGGTGCGCACCGTCTCGGGCCTCAAGCCTGTGAGCGTGCTTTGGCGGCGCATGGACGGCAGCTTCATTGATCCGCTCGAACTTCGCGGTGACAGCCGCATCGGCACCCCCGGCATGGTCGACGCCCTGCGCCACAACTCGATCTCGATGGTCAACGCCATCGGCTCGGGCATCCTCGAAACGCGCGCCCTCGCCGCCTTCATGCCACGCCTCAGCGAAGCGCTCCTCGGCGCCCCGCTCGAGCTGCCGACCATCGCGACTTGGTGGTGCGGGCAGGAGGCGGAGCGTCGTCATGTCATCGACAATCTCGATCGCATGATGGTTGGTCCCGCATTCTCGACAACGCTTCACATCGAAGACAGCGACTCGACCAATCTCGGCGCCGAGATCGAACCGACCAAGCGCGCCGCCCTCCTGCGCCATCTGGCCGACGACGGCGACCAGTTCGTCGGCCAGGAACCAGTGCGTCTCTCGACGGCTCCGGTTTACGTCGATGGCCGGCTCGAGCCCCGTCCCATGACCCTGCGCGTCTTCGCCGCGCGCACGGCCCGCGGCTGGACGATCATGCCGGGGGGCTTCGCGCGAGTGGGTTCCACGCTCGACACAGCCGCCATCGCCATGCAGCGCGGCGGACAGGCGGCGGACGTGTGGGTCGTCTCGTCCAAGCCAGTCGAGCGCGTCTCTCTCTTGCCGCGCGAGGGCGAGAAGCTGGTGCGGCAGGCCGTCGGCGACTTGCCGAGCCGCGCCGCCGACAACCTCATCTGGCTCGGCCGATACGCCGAGCGCTGCGAGGCGACCGTGCGCATCCTGCGCGCCTACAACGCCCGTCTCGCCGAGATGTCGAACCCCGACATTCCCATCCTCGCCGATACGCGCACTTATCTCGAAACGATCGATGTGGATGCCGGCGAGCCGATACCCCGCGGGCTGCTCACAGCCATCGACAGCGCGGTGCACTCCGCCGGCCAGATTCGTGACCGCTTCTCCCCCGACGGCTGGCTTGCCCTCAACGACCTTCGCAAGACCACGCAGAGGATGGCCACCCGCGTCGCTCTCGGCGACGACGCCACCCGCTCCATGACGGTGCTGCTGCGCAAGCTCGCCGGCTTCTCCGGTCTCGTGCACGAGAACATGTATCGTTTCGCCGGCTGGCGCTTCCTCGAAATCGGCCGCCGCCTCGAGCGCGGCATCCAGATTGCCGGCATCACCCGCCACCTCACCCGCAAGGAAGCTCCCGACGGTGCGCTCGACATGCTGCTCGAGATCGGCGACAGCGTCATGACCCACCGGCGCCGCTACAACGTTGCGGCGGGTCCCGACTCCTACATCGACCTTCTCGTTCTCGATCCGCTCAATCCGCGCTCCGTCCTCTTTCAGATCGCCGAGCTCAAGGAGCAGATCGAGCAGCTTCCGGGGGGCATCGTCGAGGGCGCGCTCTCCCCCGCCGCTCGCGCCGTGCTCGAAGTCCATACCCAGCTTCGAGTCGCCGAGCCCGAAGACATGACGCCGGGCCGCCTGGCCGCCCTCGCCGCCGAGATTGGACGCCTGGCAGGACTAATCGCCGATGCCTATTTCGTCTGACGCCATGCTGTACGACGTCCGCCTCGAGCTCCACTACGACTACGAGGGGTTCGTCCACGGCGACCGCCACCTCGTGCGCGTCGCTCCCGCATCGATCCCGGGCGTGCAACGCGTCATCGCCTCGTCGATCTCATTCGATCCCCGGCCCGACACTGAAACGACGTTCGTCGATTTCTTCGGCAACACCGTCACCACCATCGCCTACGACGGCTACCACGACCGGCTGGACGTTCGTCTCCAGGCGCGGGTCGGCGTCGAGGACGCCAATCCACCCGCCGACCTTTCGCCCAGCCTCGCCGGCCTGCAGCGCGAGCTGGCCGCGCTGTGGATGCTCGACGCCAATTCCCCGCATCACTTCCTCGCCGCCTCGCCGCGTGTCGCCCTGAGTAAGGCGATCACCGACTACGCGCGCCGCAGTGTCGGGAACACCCACTCGGTCCAGGCCGCCGCCATGGACCTTTGCCTCTCCATCCACCGCGACTTCGCCTACGATAAGGAATCCACCAACGTCGATACCACCCCGTTGGAGGCCTTCGAGCTCAAGCGCGGGGTCTGCCAGGACTTTGTCCATGTCATGATTGCGGGCCTGCGAGGCGTCGGCATTCCCGCCGCCTACGTGTCGGGATTTCTGCGGACCATTCCACCCAAGGGCGAGCCGCGGCTCGAGGGGGCCGATGCGATGCACGCCTGGGTCCGCGTCTGGTGCGGCTCCCACATGGGCTGGGTCGAGTTCGACCCGACCAACGCCATGCTGGCGGGCGCCGACCACATCACCATCGGCCACGGCCGCGACTATTTCGACATCTCCCCGATTGTTGGCGTCCTGCGCACCTCCGGGGGTCACGACACCAAGCAGTCGGTCGACGTCGTCCGCGTCGAATAAGACTCTTCTCGGTTCACTGGAACCAAGTTCAGTCCCGCCCTGTTATTTGGCCAGCGCAGTCATGCGCAGACACGTCCAATGGCCCCGCCGGTGTCCCTCCCCCGGCCCAAAAGACCAAAAGGATCAAGGCGATGACACAAATGGAGATAGACGCCCTCGAACATTCCGCCCGCGCCGTCCTGGCGTGGTCTCCGGAAGGCTACGATGGCCGCATCCATTTCGGCGCTGTGCTGGGCGCCATGCTCCCGGCAATCGGCATCCTGGCGGTCGCGGCCGCGTTCCTTTTCGCCGCGGCCTAGAGCGTCAGCAAGGAGACTCAGATGCTCAGCACTATTCTGATCGTAATCCTCATTCTGCTTCTGATCGGCGCCTTCCCGAGTTGGGGATACTCCCGCTCCTGGGGATACTTTCCTTCCGGGATTTTGGGCGTCGTGCTCGTGATCGTCATCATCCTCGTTTTGATGGGACGGATCTGAGCTGAGCGGGTCCTAGGTCGCCCCCCTTTCGACCCGCATGATCACCCCGGTTCGCCCCCCGCGAACCGGGGTGTTCCTTTTCGAGGCCCGGAACCCTCAGGCATTCCTCGCCGTTGAAAGGAACGCAAACCAGGAGTTCTGATCATGGCTGAATCCGACGAAGCGGAAACGGAAACGACCCCCCGTCGCAACGGCAACGGCGCCCATCACGCGGCTCCGCGCCGGCGCACGCGCGCCCGCGACGACGACCTCGAGACTCAGATCGCCCAGCTTCAGTCCGACCTTGGCGCCATCACCAACACGCTTACCCGCATGGGCGAGAACACGGTTGGCGAGCTGCGCGCCAACGCTACGCGTCGTGCGCAGGAGCTTCGCGGTCGCGGCGAGGAAATGCTCGAATCGGCGCAGGGTGAACTGGGCATGCTCGAAAAGCAGGTCCGCGATACGATCCGCGAAAAGCCCCTGATGACGGTCGCGGGTGCCGTGGCGCTCGGCTTCCTGATCGCCCTCGTCACGCGCTGACGCCGTGCTCGCCATCCTGGCGCCACTGGCGTCCCTGCTCGGCATCGAGGTTGCAACGCTTGAGGCACGCCTCAAGCGCAAGGCCGCCCTGTGGGCGATTCTGGCGGCGCTCGGCCTGATCGCCCTGAGCTTCATCCTCGTCGCCATCAACAGCGCGCTGACTTACACCTTCGGGCCGGTCATCGCGCCGCTGCTCATCGCCGCCGCCGCGCTTCTCGTGGGCGTTGGCGTGTTCCTCGTCAACCACCTGCGCGAATCGCGTGAAGCGCGGCTCGATGCCGAACGCAAGCGCAGCACCGAGATTACATCGCTGGCGGTCACCGCCGCC
>JADMIO011429236.1_pt1 | contig 67016 bp, 61 predicted proteins | sample 8958161 | NCBI WGS metagenome assembly JADMIO01 (sample SAMN16585339, study PRJNA669376) | soil metagenome | isolation source: Crop rotation soil | place: USA: Cullars Rotation, Alabama | collected 2011 | reverse complement strand
CCCGCCGTTATTCAACCGTCATTCAGGATCAGGTACTTCCCTCGCTCTCATCTTCACCCTCGCATTGGGTTTGATCGCCGGGGGATGCAGCAAGAAAGCCGGGCCGGGACCGGGCAGTCCCTCGGGCGCCGGAGGAAAGAAGGTTCTGCTTTTCGGCAATGGCATGGAGCCGCAGGATCTCGACTTCCAAATCGTCACGGGTGTCCCCGAGCACCGGTTGGCGAACACCTTCTTCGAGGGCCTGGTCAGTGAAGACCCGCAACTCAACCTCATCCCGGGCGTCGCCGAGAAGTGGGAAATCTCGCCGGACGGCCTCGTCTATACCTTTCATCTGCGCGAGAACGCCAAGTGGTCCAACGGCGATCCCGTCACCGCCAACGACTTCGTGCAGACGTATCAGCGGATGATTACGCCCGCCCTGGGCGCCGAGTATTCGTACATGCTCTGGCACGTCGTCGGCGCGGAAGACTACAACAAGGGCAAACTGACCGACTTCGCGCAGACGGGTTTCAAAGCGCTGGATCCGCGGACGCTGCAGCTCACGTTGCGTCAGCCAACGCCGTTCCTGCTGCATGCGATGAATCACTACGCGTGGTATCCGCTGCACATCTCCACCGTGAAAAAATTTGGCGGTTTCGATCGCAAGAGCACGCCTTGGACGCGCCCCGAGAACTTCGTCAGCAACGGCGCGTATGTGCTGAAGGAGTGGACGCCGAATCAGAAAATCGTCGCCGTCCGTTCGCCGAACTACTGGGACCGCGACAAGGTCAAAATCGACGAGATACATTTCTTCACCGTGGAGCTCGCCGACACGGAAGAGCGCATGTTTCGCACGGGACAGCTGCACATCACCAACGAAGTACCGCTGTCGAAGATTCCCGTTTACCAGCGGGAACACCCCGATTCGATCCGCATCGATCCGTACAACGGCATTTACTACTATCGATTCAACGTGAAGCGGAAACCGTTCGACGACGTGCGCGTCCGGCGCGCCCTCGCGCTCGCAATCGATCGCGAGACCCTGGTGAAACGCGTCACCCTGGCCGACGAAAAGCCCGCGTACGATTTCACGCCGCCCGAACTTCTCGGTTACAACAGCCGTTACCAATTCAAGGCCGACGTGAATGAGGCCAAGCGGCTGCTGGCGGAGGCGGGCTTCCCGGACGGCAGGAATTTCCCCAAAGTGGAGTTGCTCTACAACACCCTCGAGAAGCACCGCACCATTGCCGAAGCGCTCCAGCAGATGTGGCGCACGAATCTCGGTATCGAGATCACGCTGTATAACCAGGAATGGAAGGTCTACATCGACGCGCAGCACTCGCAGAATTTCCAATTCCAGCGCGCGGGGTGGATTGCCGACTACGTCGACCCCCACGTTTATTTCGACATCTGGGAGACGGGTGGCGGCAACAACGACACCAACTGGGGGAATCCCGAGTACGACCGGCTGCTGCGCTCCGCGCTCAACGCGAAAACCACCGAGGCGCGCTACGAGATCTACCAGCAGATGGAAAAGATCCTGGTCGACGAAATGCCGGTGATGCCGATTTTCTACTACACGCGAGCGCGGCTCGTCAGTCCCAAGGTGAAGAATTTCTTCACGACGCCGGTCGACAACTTTCCGTGGAAGTACGCGGATTTGGCGCCGTGAGCCGGCCGGCGGCAACGACCGGCCGACGTGCCCGCCCTCCCGCCACGCCGGACTTCCGCTTGTGTGAGCGGCGTTCCTCCTCTCAGCTGACGCGACCGTTGTAACCATGTTTCGCTTCATCACGTCGCGCTTTCTGCAATCGCTGCTGGCGCTGTTCCTGGTCATCACCGCGACGTTTTTCATGCTGCGTTTCGTGCCGGGCGGCCCATTCACGGCGGAGAAGGCCGTGACGCCCGAGGTGCTGCGAAATCTCGAGGCGCACTACGGCTTGGACAAGCCGCTCTGGCGCCAATACCTCGATTACCTCGGCAGTCTCGGACGCGGCGACCTGGGCCCGTCGTTCAAGTACCCCAATCGCACGGTCAACGAGATCATTGCGGACAAGCTGCCGGTCTCCGCAGAATTGGGGGCGTGGTCGCTGGGCATCGCGCTCCTGCTGGGGATCGCGCTCGGCATCATGGCAGCCGTTCGACGAAACACCTGGATCGACTACACCGCATCCACTTTTGGCATGACTGGGATTTCGATCCCTACGTTCGTGGTCGGCCCGGTCCTTGTTCTCATCTTCGCCATTTACCTGGGCTGGTTCAACGCGTCGGGCTGGTATGGACCCATGGATCGCGTCCTCCCTTCAATTGTACTGGGCCTGGCATACGCTGCTCCGATTTCCCGCCTCACGCGCGGCGGCATGCTCGAAGTGCTGCATCAGGATTTCATTCGCACCGCGCGGGCCAAGGGTGCGTCGGAGTTTCGCGTCGTCACCCGTCACGCGCTGAGAGGCGGTCTGCTTCCGGTCGTGTCGTACCTCGGGCCTGCCGTCGCCGGCATTCTCACGGGGTCGTTCGTCATCGAAACCATTTTTCAGATACCCGGCATCGGTCGTGAGTTCGTGAACAGCGCTTTCAACCGCGACTACACCCTCGTGCTCGGAACGGTCATCCTGTACGCCGTCCTCATCATGGGGCTGAACCTCGTCGTGGACGTGGTGCAGGCGTGGATGAATCCCAAGGTGAGGCTCGAATCATGAAACTGAGTACACCGCCCGGTGGGCTCTCGTCCCGATGAACGCCGTCACTCCATCGGCTCCCCTGGCGCCGCTGACGGTTGAGCCGGTCGAACGCGGTTCATCGTTGTGGCACGATGCCTGGCTCCGCCTGCGGAAAAATCGACTGGCGGTCTTCGGCATCATCAGCCTCACCGTGATCACCATTGCCTGCGTTGTCGGCCCGTGGCTCCTGCACCATGGTTACGAGGAACAGGATCTGGCGCTGGGCGCTTCCGCGCCGGGTGCCGCGCACTGGCTTGGCACCGATACTCTCGGGCGCGACCTGCTCGTGCGCCTGCTTTATGGCGGCCGGGTTTCGCTGGGGGTCGGCTTGGCGGCCACGTTCGTTGCCTTGACGATCGGCGTCGTCTACGGGGCGGTGGCCGGATTCTTCGGCGGCAAAATCGACGCGTTCATGATGCGCACGGTCGACATCATGTATTCCCTCCCCTTTCCGATTTTCGTGATCCTGCTGATGGTTTTTTTCGGCCGAAACATCGTGCTGCTCTTTGTCGCGATTGGCGCGGTGGAATGGCTCACCATGGCGCGGATCGTCCGGAGCCAGGTAATGGCGGTCAAAAAAATGGAGTTCATCGAGGCGGCGCGTTCGCTCGGATTTGGCCGCCGCCGAATAATTTTCCGGCATATCCTGCCCAACATTCTCGGCCCGATCATTGTCTACACGACGCTGACCATTCCCGCGGTCATGCTGCTGGAGGCGTTTCTCAGTTTCCTTGGGCTCGGCGTGCAACCGCCGATGAGTTCGTGGGGCGTATTGATCAAGGACGGCGCCGAGAAAATGGAGGAGTACCCGTGGTTGCTGGATTTTCCGGCCGCGCTTTTTTCCCTGACGCTTTTTTCGCTGAACTTCCTCGGTGATGGACTCCGCGACGCACTCGACGTTCGCTCATCGAAAGATTGAGGTGGAAGGCGATGCTTCCGGCGCGTTTCATGACCGCCGTCCAGCCTGATGCGCCGATTCCGTCCCTATTTCAGCTACCTTCGTCCGCACTCCCGGATGCTTGTTTGGGCCGTTCTCTGCGGCGTGATCGCGGGAGTGGCGTCGGGCGCGGGCCTGCCCTTGATGGTGAAGATCGTGTTCCCGGTGATTTTCGCGAAGGACGCCGAGCCCCTTGCGACCTGGAAGCTGGTCGCGATCATCCTGTGGATTCCAGGCGTGTTCCTCGTGCGCGGCGTCGCCACGTACCTCAACACTTACTTTGTTCAGCTCGTCGGCACGCGCGTACTCGAGGCGCTCCGACTCGATTTTTTCCGCAAACTGCAGGTGCTGCCCCTCTCGTTTTTCCAAAAGAACTCGACCGGCGACCTCCTTTCGCGCGGCTTGGCGGACGCAAACCAGCTCCAGCTCACGCTCACCACCGTCGCCAACGAGATCGTGATGAGCCCGGCCAGTTTGATTGGCAGTATCGCGCTCGTCGCGTGGATTGCCTACAATGAGCAGGGCGTGACGCTCGTGCTCGTCACGCTCGCCGTAGTGCCGCTGTCAGTACTGCCGATCCGTTATGTCGGCAAAAAACTAATCAAACGGGCGAGCCAGATCCAGGCGGAGCTGGGCGGCGTAACTGCCATTTTCGGCGAAAACCTCAGCGCCACCAAGGAAGTGCGGGCGTTCAATCTCGAAGAACGCGAGGTGTCCCGTTTCGCGCGTGCTTCCCAGACGCTCATCCGCGCGCAGATGAGGTTCATGAAGTACGAAAAGGCGCTGACCCCGCTCATCGAGATTTTGTCCGCGGTCGGGATCGGTTTCACGCTGCTTTACGCCTATCGGGTCCATCTCGACCGCGACACGTTCATCACCCTGATCACCGCGCTGTATGCCAGCTATGGCCCGATCAAGAAGCTGGGCAGCCTCAACAACGAAACCAAGCGGGGGCTCGGGGCGCTCGAACGACTCGAGGAAGTGTTGCGGGCGCCGGTCGCGATTGTGGACGCCCCCGACGCGCGGCACCTCGAACGTGCCCGTGGCGAACTCGTATTCGAGAACGTCAAATATTCCTACGATTCCGACCAGCCGGTGCTGCGCGATATTTCCGTCCGCATTCCCGCCGGTACAATCTGCGCGCTGGTCGGTCCCAGTGGCGCAGGGAAATCGACCTTCGCGAATCTCGTGCCGCGATTCTTCGATCCCATCGAAGGCCGCGTCACCCTTGACGGAATCGACCTGCGCGCCATCCGGCTGGCGGATCTCCGGCGCAACGTCGCGCTCGTTTCGCAGGACCCGGTTCTCTTCAACGACACCATTTTCAACAACCTGCTGATAGCGCGGCCCGAGGCCCGGCGGCGGGAGATCGAAGCCGCGGCGGAGGCGGCTTTCGCGCACGATTTCATCCAGGAATTTCCCACGGGGTATGAAACCGTCGTCGGCGAGCGCGGCGCGAGACTGTCGGGGGGCCAGAAGCAACGGCTGGCATTGGCCCGGGCGTTTTTGCGCGACGCCCCGATTCTGGTGCTCGACGAAGCCACCAGTGCGTTGGACAGTGAAAGCGAAGCGTTCATCCAACGTGCGCTCGAAAAACTGGTGCAAGGCAAGACGGTCCTGATCATCGCGCATCGGTTTTCGACCATTCGAAACGCGACGAAGATCATGGTTTTCAATCGGGGTGAAGTGGTGGCGACCGGCAGTCACGGCGAACTTTACGCCGAGAGCCCGTTGTACAAATCGCTCTACGACACCCAGAGCCACTCCGTGCTGCAGCCCGCCCTTTGATGCCTACGGCCACGCCTTTCGACCTGCGCGAGCAGGCTGCATTGGACGAGCTGGCGCTGCCGCAACGAGCCCAGCCGGGCCGCGCGCCTCGCGTACTCGTGATCCGGAGACGATACCTGGGCGACATCGTCCTCCTCGGCAGTGTGCTGAGGAATCTTCGCCTGCACTGGCCCAACGCCTGGATCACGGTGCTCACCGAAATGGCTTACGCCGGCGCCCTGCGGCTGAATCCCGACGTCGATGCCGCCGTCGGTTTTCCGGTCCGCAACGGGAAATGGCCGGGCTTCCTCGCCTCGCTGCGACGCGTCGGATTCACGCACGTCCTCGACTTCGACAACACGGACAAGACCGCGCTTGTCACGCGCTTCACCGGCGCGGCCGTGCGCGCGACTTTCGACCGCGAACTGATCCCATTTCGCCACCGGTGGGTTTACACCGCGACGGCAAAGGTCACGAACGCGTTCTACGATTCGCACCACATCACCGACACCTACCTCGCGCTGCCCGCCGCGATCAACGTGCCGATTGGGTCGCGGGAAGTGCGGCTGTTGCCGCAACCCGAAGATATCGCGGAAGCCCAGAAGCTCGTCGCCCGCGGCGGAAACAAGGTGCTCGTCCACCCTGGCACCCGCAGCCCACACCGCGTTTGGCCCGTCGAACGATTCGCCGAGATTTGTGATCGCCTGCAGGACAAACTCGGCGCGCAAGTCTTCCTGACGGCCGGACCCGCCGAACGGCCACTCGTTGATCAGATCCGCTCGCATGCGCGCAGCCATGTGGTCGTGATTCCCCCTCCGCGCCGCGTGGGCCAGCTCGCGGCGTTGCTTGCACAGTTCGATGTTTTCCTCTGCCACGATAGCGGGCCGATGCATGTCGCCGCTGCCGTCGGGACACCGGTCGTCGGATTGTTTGGTTCGCAAAACGCGACCATCTGGCGGCCGCTGGGCCAGCATCACACGGTGCTGCAAACGACGCTGCCGTGCGCCTGCATCGGACCGGACGCGCCGACGCCCTGTGTTCCAACCGACTCGTATCGCAGTTACTGCGTTCGAAAACTCGGCGTCGACGATGTATTCGCCGCGGTGACGCGGACGCTCGCCACGGGCCGCTCGTAGTGCCGTCGGTTGGTCGCGCGCGAGCGCGCTGTCCTACGCATCAGCAGGAGACGGCGAGACTCGTCCGCTACATCCGGAACGCGATGATCGTGCCGGCGACGCCGATGATTTCCGCGAACCGCCCCGCCTTGATTTCTTCGAATATGGCGCGCGTGACGCCATCCGCGCGGCTGCCGAAATCATGAAACGCGATCGTGCCCCCCCGCTTCACCAACGGAGCCCAAGCCCGGATATCGGCTTTGCAGGCGTCATACGAGTGGTCGCCGTCGATAAAGACGAAATCGATCATCCCGCGCTTCGATGCCAGTTGCTGCGCCGCGGCCAGCGAATCGCTGACGACGGGTTCACTGCGCGAGGTGAAGCCCAGCGCCGCAAAGTTCGCGCGAAAAATTTCCAACGTGCTGTTGGCGCCCAGCTGTTGAAAATGGCGGTTGTACCAAGCCGCATCTTCGCCGCAGGTCGAAAGTCCCTGGAAATTGTCGACCGCAAAAATCTTGGCGCGCTCCCCCCGCAGGCCGCCTGCGATGAAACATGTCGACGCGCCCATCCATGAACCCACCTCGACGACCTGCGCATTTTCAGGCAGGTCGCTCGCGAGCTGAAACAGGTAACCGCGCTCGGGGAAGCTGCCCATGTCGTCCTGCTTGAAATGACGGGCGATGCGCTGGAATTCCTCCCAGCGCAAATCCGGCCGGCGCTTGCGGGCGCCACGCAGGAAGCGGCCCGACTTTTGCGCGAAGCGCACATCGCGAACGAGGGGCCAGTGCTTGAACGCCATTGGGCGAGAGAACGCAGCGCCGCCGGGCGCGGGAAGCTTTTTCGTCGGGCCGATCGCCTCCTTCGGAATTGCGGCGGGCGTGGCCGTGCTTCCATCCTCCGCGTTTCGCATGCCCGAATCGGTTATCAAGGTCACGGTCGCGATTCCCACCTACAATCGGGCGGACTTCCTTCGGCAGACTTTGCATGGCATCGTCGCGCAGCAATTTCCCCGGGACAATTTCGAGGTCCTGGTGATAGACAACAATTCGACCGACGCCACACGGGCGATCGTGGCGGAATTCACCGGCTCCCATCCGGCGCCGCGTTACCTCCGGGAATCGAAACAGGGGCTCGATTACGCGCGGAATCGCGCGATCGCGGAAGCCCGCGGTGACATCGTTCTTTTCGGCGACGACGACATTCTGGTGCAACCCGACTGGATCGCCCAAATGGCCGTGCCGCTGCTGGCGGACGGCGCGCGGCGGGTGGGCGCCGTCGGCGGCGAGGTCATCCCGGTTTTTCCGGACGGGCTTCCCGATTGGGTGCGCGAGTGGCATGCGCCGCTGGCATTTCGAGCCGACCTCGGCCCCCTCGACTCGAAACATTCCCCGATGGGCGCAAACCTGGCGTTCCCCAAATGGATTTTCGAGCAACTGGGGCCGTTCCACACCGCCTTGGATCGAGCCGCGGGAAACTATTTTTCGGGCGGCGATTCGGAGATGGTTCGCCGGGTGCGCGACGCTGGTTTCGAAGTCTGGTTTTCGCCGGGGGCCGCGGTAAAACACCAAATGCCGGCGAGCCGGACGACGTTTCGTTACGCCTCCCGTCACGCGTTCGATTCGGCGCGTTCCCGTGTGATCGATCGTGCGGCGCAGCCCGGGGCGGCCGGTTATCTCATGGGCCGCCTTCTGGCCAACCTGTTCAAAGCAGCAGGCTTTGCGATTGTTGCGCTGGCCAATCTGGCGCTGTTTCGCCCGGGAGCGGCCAAGAAAGGACTGGTCCGCTCATGGCGTTCGTGTGGTTATTTGTACCAAATTCCGCGTTCATTGTTGGGCCGGACCTAGGGGACAAGCCTGCTTGCAGGCGCTTCAGTACTACGTTCGGCTTCACGGTCGCGAGGCAACTCGCTCCTACCAATTGAATCTCCCGGTGCCCATCTCCGTCGTGGTCGTCGCCAAGAACGAAGCCCATAACCTGGCCCGCTGCCTTGCCAGCGTTCGCGGCTGGGTGAAGGAAATCGTCGTGGCATTGAACGATACCACGGACGAGAGTGAAACGATTGCACGAATGCACGGCGCAGTGGTGCACCACCTGCCGTGGCGGGGGTATCGCGATACCAAGAACGCCGCCCTGGCGCTCGCCTCACAGAATTGGGTGCTGTCGCTCGATGCCGACGAAGAAGTGTCGCTAAAACTCCGGGACGCGATCGTCGCTTTCTGTGGCAGTCCCGAATTCCAGGATTTCAGCGGCGCCCGATTTCCACGCAAAGTGTGGTTCCTTGATCGCTGGATCACCCATGGCGATTGGTATCCCGACCTCAGCCTGCGGTTATTTCGGCGCGATCGCAGCCAGTGGAGTGGTGACGCGTTTGTGCACGAGAAAGTGGAATGCGAGGGACGGGTGGCGACTCTCGCGGGAGACCTCCATCACTACTCGTTTCCGACGCTTTCGGCGCATGTCGCGAAGATCAATCCGTTCGCCGACTTGTTCGTACGCCAACAGCAGGCCCGCGGCGTCGGTTTTTCCCTCGGCGCGGCGCTCTTTCGCCCCAGCTGGCGGTTCTTTCGTGCGTACATCATGCATCGCGGCTTTCTCGACGGATTTCCCGGCTTCTACATTGCCTGCGCCACGGCCTTCGGCACGTTCGTTCGGTACAGTCGCCTCTATGAGGCCGAACGCACGCGCACCACGGCGTCAGCGCCGGCATCGGCACTTTCGGCCAGAGACCGCAGGGCACTCGAGAAACCAAACCCATCGTAAATGCCTGAGCGGAATCAGCCTTTTCAGTTCAGCAAAGTCGCCGAGGCGCTCGTCAGCGATTTGCGCCGGATTGCAAACGAAGATCCGGTGCGATCAAAGCAAAGGCCGACGCGACCGTTGGCCGAGTTGGTTGAAGATCTGCTCCAGAAAAACCAAATTGGCCGCAGTTCGCCGGAGCAGGTTATTCGGGACGGATGGGTCGACCTGGTCGGCGCGGCCAATGCGTCCTATTCCCATCCGGCGAGGATCGAACGCAATCGGCTCATTGTCCTCGCCGCGCATGCCGTCGTGCGCAACGAGCTCTTTCATCACCGCGTCGAAATCGTCGAGCGTATCCAAAAACTCCCCGGTTGCGCGCACGTAAAATCGCTCAACCTTCGCGCTGGCTGAGAGTTCGTTTTCCGCCCCCCGCGGTACGGTTTTCCGCCGTTGACGCGATCGATCGGCTCCGTTTTTTCGAGGGCGCTTTCGTCTGTTGAACCCCAGCATTCCCTCTTCAAAAATTCGCTTGCGCGCTGCATCGCGATTCAGGATTCTGTCCCCTTGCGTTAGTAGGATCCCGTCGGTTGCGGGGTTCCACCATGACTGGTCCGGCCCTCCGCCGGATTGAAACGGTGACGCCGGCTTCGCCCGATTTCCACTCGGGCCAGGCGGGCGACACGGGGTCTCCCCAGACTCCCTACAGTCGTGAATCCAACTAAAAAACCAATGTCCACCACAGTCGTTAAACCCGAAATCATAGCAGAATACAAAACTCACGAAAAGGATACCGGCTCGTCCGAGGTCCAAGTGGCGCTCCTTACGGCCCGGATCAATCATTTGACCGAGCACTTGCGGACCCACCGAAAGGACTTCCACTCGCGCCGGGGACTTCTGCAGATGGCGTCCCGCCGTCGTAAGCTCCTCGATTATCTCAAGCGGCATAATCTGCCAAAGTATAACGAGCTGCTGCAGAAGCTAAGCCTCCGTAGGTAACGCTTTTGTCTAACGGGCGACCCGATCCGCGGGTCGCCCGTTGTCTTTCCGACACTCGAGATCAGGCCGGGACATTTCCGTTTGGTTCTCACGAACCGGGCGCCAAACGGAAATCTCTCGCGTCTGAGCGAGCAGACAAAGCGGGTTGGTTATAACCCGAAATTCCGCGCGCGGCTCCCCTGCCGCCGCCGCTCCCGCTCTGCGGGAGCCCACGATCCCTCACCAGTCGCGTGACGCTGGCGGGCTCGTTTCATCCGCAGGCACGCAATGTCCGAATCGTCCGAATCGAAATGAAACAGAAACACTCAGTAACCGTGCCCGGCCTCGGGATCACGTTCTCCACCGGCACCTATGCCGGCCTCGCCAATGGCGCGGTAAACATCGAAGTTGGCGAGACCAACGTATTCGTCACCGCCTGTATCGCGTCGACCACCAAGCCGGGCCAGGATTGGTTCCCGCTGACCGTCGACTACCGGGAAAAGTACGCGGCCGCCGGCCGCTTTCCGGGCGGCTATTTCAAACGCGAAGGCCGTCCGTCCGAAAAGGAGATCCTCACGTCACGCCTTTGCGATCGTCCGTGCCGTCCTCTTTTCCCCGAAGGATTGCTCAACGAAGTCCAGATCATCGGTCAGCTCATGTCAGCCGATCAGATCAACGAAGCCGATATCCCGATGGTGAATGGCGCCAGCGCGGCGCTCGCCATCTCGGACATTCCGTGGAACGGGCCCATCGCCTGCGTCCGCGTCGCGATGATCGACGGCCAGTTCCTCGCGAATCCCACGATCGAGCAGATGTACTCGTCGACGCTCGACCTGATTTACGTCGGCACGAAAAAAGACATGCTGATGATCGAGGGCAGCGCCGATCAGCTTCCCGAGGAAGACTTCATTCGCGCGCTCGAGTTTGGCCACCAAGCCATTCAGCCGATTATCACCGCGATCGAGGAGCTGCAAAAGCTCGCCGGCAAACCAAAGAGCAAGTTCCCGCTCGTCGGCGCCACGCCTGAGGCCCGCGCCATCATCGAGCGCGTCGTACCGACCGAACGCCTCGTCGACGCCATTTTCGGCAAGGAAAAGGCCCAGCGTTCCCTCGGCGTGAAGATGCTGAAGGAAGAAGCGAAGGTCGCGCTCGTCGCGGAACTCGGCGAAGGCAAGTTCACCGACGTCGACCTGAACGTCGTCTTCGAAGACCTGCAGTACAAAGCCTATCGCAAGAATGTCCTCGAGAAGGGCGTTCGCGCCGACGGCCGCGATGCGAAGTCGCTCCGCAAACTGCACGCCGAAGTCGGGGTGTTGCCGCGCGTGCACGGTTCCGCGACGTTCCAACGCGGGGATACCCAGAACATCGCCATCACCACCCTTGGGCCGACCAAGGAAGCGCAGGACATGGACGGCCTCACGGGCGGCGCGACGAGCAAGAGTTTCATCCTTCACTACAACTTCCCGCCGTTCTCGGTGGGCGAAACCGGCCGCTTCGGCGCCCCGGGTCGTCGCGAAGTTGGCCATGGCGCCCTCGCTGAGCGTTCGCTCGTGCCGGTGCTCCCGCCGGAGGACGCGTTCCCGTATTCGATTCGCGTGGTTTCCGAAATCATGGCGTCGAACGGCTCCACCTCGATGGCTTCGATTTGCGGCGGCTGTCTCGCGTTGATGGATGCCGGCGTGCCCATTATCGCGCCGGTAGCTGGCATCAGCTGCGGTCTCATGACCGAGAGCGCCGAAGACGGCTCGATCAAGAAATGGACGACCATCACCGACATCCTTGGTGAGGAAGATCACTTCGGCGACATGGACTTCAAGCTCGCGGGCACGACCAAGGGAATCACGGGCTTCCAGCTCGACCTGAAGATCAACGGCCTGCCCTTCGAAATCGCCAAGGCGGCGATCATGCAGGCGCGCGATGCCCGCATCGAAATCCTGAAAGTCATGCTCGCGTCGCTTCCCGCGCCCCGCGCTGACCTCAGCAAGTTCGCTCCTCGCATCCAGACGATCCAGATCGATCCCGAAAAGATCGGCCTCCTCATCGGGCCTGGTGGCAAAACCATCCGTCGCATCACCGAGACGACCGGCGCGCAGATCGACATCGCCGAAGACGATTCCGGCAAGGTCTTCATCTATTCCAACAACGGCGACGCGATGGCGCGCGCGGTCAAGGAAATCGACGGCCTTTGCGGTGGCGGTGGCGGCGGTGGTGGTGGTGGCGCGCCGATCGAAGTCGGCAAACTGTACCACGGTCGCGTGACGGGCATCAAAGATTTCGGCTGCTTCGTCGAATGCACCCCGGGCAAGGAAGGCCTTGTCCACATCAGTGAGCTCGCCGACTTCCGCGTCCGTCGCACCGAGGACGTCGTCAAGATGGGCGAAATGATCTGGGTGAAATGCGTCGGCATCGACGAGCGTTCCGGCAAGGTCCGCCTTTCGCGCAAAGCCGCGATGAAGGAAATGGAAGGTCAGAACGCAGGCGGAGCCGCTCCCGCCGCCCAGCCGGCTGGCGCACCCGCGCAGTCGTAAGGCGACAAGAAAATCCTGCTGCTTTTAACCAAGCCGCGACTTCGGTCGCGGCTTTTTGTTGAGGTGGAACCCATTGTCCCCAACGGGCTGGATTCCCTTTGCACTAAAACCGATGGGGACATCGGATTCCATCAAGCCGGCACAGATTGTCGCGTCAGCGCGGGCCGCTCGCCCGCTTGGAATCAAAGCTGCCCCGCCGACATCGGCATGCGCCACCGCCCGCCCTCCGATTCCCGCTTGCGCCTGCGCGCACTCGTGCCGCGATATCCCGCATGCGGTTCCTGGTCACGAACGACGACGGCATTGAGAGCGTGTTCCTGCACGAGCTCGTACACGCGCTACGAAAGGCGGGCCATGAGTTGTACGTCGTCGCACCGAAACGCGAACAAAGTTGGGTCGGAGCGGCGAAGTCCCGCAACCGGCCCGTCCATGCCACGAGCGCGGAGCGCGGGCTCGGTTGCCCGACGTGGATCGTCGACGGCACCCCGAGCGACGGCATCAATATCGCGGTGGGACACTTGCTGCCGGCGAACCTGAAAATCGATGCGGTCGTCAGTGGCATCAATGTGGGTCTGAATGCATCGCTCGGATTCATCATCGCGAGCGGCACGATTGCTGGCGCGTGGGAGGGCGCGTTGCATGGATTGCCGGCCATTGCCTTTTCCCAGGACCTCACGAGCGAGCTGTACGAAAATCTCAAGGCGGCCGGGGACGTCCCGGATGCTTCATTGCATGCAATCTTGCGGACCTCCGCCGCGCACGCCGCGCGGTTGGCTCCAGAATTCGCTGCCGCCACGGCGCCGAAGTCGTTTGTCGTGCATAACGTGAATTTTCCCCTGCCTTGTCTGCCAGCGTCCGAAGTGCGGCGCACGGTGCCCGCGCGCGTCGTGGTGCCGGGCCTTTTCAGTCCGGCGGGCGACGACGGCACACACCGGTTGATTTTCCGGCTTGGCGATGATCTTTCGCCCGCCACGCCGCTCACCGACCGCGCGGCGCTGACCGCTGGCTACATCAGCCACACCGTTCTCGATTACAAAAAGCTGGGCCTGTAGGCCCGCGGGCGAATCGCGACGAGTTCTCTCGGGAGAGATACGAAGTGGTCGGATCGAAGCGCGTCGAGATTCGGCAGCGCCCCCGAAGCGGTGTCGAGCCACCCCGCGCCCAATGCTCTGGCAGGGTGTTGAAAACCGCGGTTCTATCCTTGCGAGAAAAACGACGAAGCAATCCAGCCGTTCGGCGCGGCTCAGGGCCGCGAGTCTATCGAGGGGCTCGCCACGGCGCGCAAGCGCGCCTCGGGATGACAAATCCAGTTTTCGCCGTGCTGCTACGGCTTATCCGCTCGGACCACGACCCCGTTGCGAAAAACGACTTCGCGGATTTCCGGCGGTCTCGGCTGAGTGATGATCGGTCCGCCCATGCCACCCATCCCGCCCATACTACCGGTCGGGCCGATCCCGCCACTGCCGATCCCAATGCCCCCTGTCGCGCCGATCGACGTGCCGCCGCGCCCGGTACTGATGCCAATGCCGGGCCCACCCATGCCGATCCCCGTGCCGCCCATGCCAATCCCGGATCCCCCCATCCCCACGCCGCTGCCCGGAGGATAATAGACGGATCCCGGGTCTCCGCCTTTTGAATACACCCAGATCTCGTCACCGGCCGGAGAAACCGTCACCTCCGACGGTTCGCCCCAGGCCACGCGGACCATGTCGGGGTTCATGCCCGCCTCGACCTTTCCGTCGAGCACCGACTGCCGCGTTTCAATGGGCCACGTTTCATAAATATCACGATTTCGGTCGATTCGGTTCATCTGGGACGACGAGCACCCTCCCACCATCCCGGTCGCGAGCAGCAGAACCACGCTGAACGAGTGTCTACGCTTCATGGCCGCAATCATACACCCGATCCGTGCCCCGTAAAGTCCCCCGTGGGTCAAACGCCCCGATTCCGTGACCCGTCATTTGACCGATGGCTGCGAATCCGGTCGCCCTACCCGCGAGCCGCCGCTCGAAAGTCGCTCGTGGTGTGGCCCGTCTCCCGTTTGAAGACGACGCTCAGATACTCCACATGGTCGAAGCCGGTTCGCTCCGCGATGAGGTAGAGTGGCAAATCCGTTTCCGCCAACAACTGCTGCACGCGGTTCAGCCGAACGTGCAGAATCTCCTCGCGAGGCGTGCGGCCCAGCAGCCGTTGAAAACGCTGCTCGAGCACCCGGCGTGACAGCGGTACGGCCCGGAGTACATCCCCGACATTGATCCCGGCGCATGCATGCTCGCGGATGAATTGCACCGCGCGCGCGATGTCCCGGTCGTCGACCGCGAGCACATCGGTTGATTGCCGCGCCGCCACCCCCAGCGGAACGATGAGGTGCGGCGCCGCGGGCACTCGTTTGCCCGTCATGAGGCGATCCAGCAGGGCCGCGGCTTCGTACCCGGTGCGGTGGGTATTCGGAATCACGCTGGACAGCGGCGGCGACGCCAACTCACACAGCAACGCATCGTTGTCTACCCCGATGACCGCAACCTCGCCAGGCACCGCGAGCTGGGCGCTGCGACACGCGTCAAGGACTTGCTGTCCCCGGATATCATAGCAGGCCATGATGCCGATCGGCTTGGGCAGGGCCTGCAGCCACCGACGCAGTTCACCGACTTGCGCGCCGAGATTGGCGCTGGCGACCTTCGGCCGGAACAAATGGACGCGGTGATGCGCAGCTTCGATCTGCGCCCGAAAATGGCTTTCGCGCCAGACCGACCAGTTGAAGCGCGCGTCGCCGCAATAAGCAAAATTCTTGAAGCCACGTTCCAACAAATGCTCCGCGGCGAGCCGCGAGATCTGCGCGTCATCCGTTTCGACCCACGGCAATTCCGGGACCAGCCGCGCCGCGCTGACGTCCACGGCGGGCAGCCCCGCTCGCACCACAGCGCGGGCAATCCGCGGCGTTTCAATCCGCGCGATGATGCCATCGCCCTTCCATCGATCGAGCCAGGGCGGCGGATCGTCGCCGCGGCCCTGTTCCATCAAATGAAAAGACCAGGGTTGGTGCTCGCGAATGTAATGGACGATCCCCTGCAGCAATCCCCGCGCATAATCGTTGGAGGTCTCAATCAACAACGCGACCTGCCGGCGACGGACAACCGTGCGAGGACGACGGAGCAAGGGCATGTCGCGAGGTTTGGCCGGTCGGCAAAAAAATCAACCCGCGGGAACGGGCGCGCCACTACCCCGCTGCGGTGTCGTCCCGAAACCGACTCGCGCGCGCCGGAAAAAACCTCAATCTTTTTGCGCCAACTCTCATGGGCGCAGCCTCGTTTGGTCTGATACCGTCAATTCTCACCCCGCTGATGATCACCGACTCTCGTTCGCTGCGGCCCATCCTGTCCCTGTGCCGCATGGCGCTGATGCTCGTCGGGACCCTTGCGGGCTGCACCGCGTCGGCCGGGCCGGTGCTCAAGGTACTTTTCATCGGCGATTCCAGCGCCCATCGGCCGGCGGAGCGACTCCGCTGGATTGCGCCCGACATGATGAGTCGCGGCATCCAGATCGTATATACGGAGGACTTGGACGTCCTCACGCTCGAACATCTGCAGCGTTACGATGCAGTCATACTGGCTTCGTCAATCGAGGCGGCGAAACCCGGTGTCGAACAGGCAATCGTAGATTATGTGGCGCAAGGCGGTGGCCTGGTTGGAATCCACACCGCGTCGGATGCGTTTCGCAATTCCGCCAGGTTCGGCGCTCTTCTCGGCGCGCAGTTCAAACAAGCCGGGCCCATCGCGACGTTTCGCACGCGGTCCGCGCAAGCCGGAGGATTGCTGCAGGATTGGACCGCCTTCGAAAGCACGGACGAGATTATCGTGCACGTTCGGCACAACGACAAGGACCGCACGCTGCTCGAGCTGCGCGAAACCGAGCCGTGGACCTGGACGCGAACCGAGGGCAAGGGGCGCGTGTTCTACACCGCGTGGGGGCACGACCATCAGACGTGGGGCAACGCGGGGTTCCGCGACTTGCTCGAGCGGGGAATTCGTTTCGCTGCCGGAGAAAAAATGCCCGAGGCGCTCGCCGCGCGGCCCAAAGTGGCGCCGTTGCCATACGTCGAGCAAAAGGGCATCCCGTATTACGTTCCGGGACAGCGCACCCAAGGGGAAGCGGCGTGGCCGCGCATGCAGCAGCCGCTTTCACCACCGGATTCGATGCAGCATCTGGTGGTGCCGGCCGGCTTCGAAGTGCAGTTGGTCGCGGGCGACCCGGACATCAAGAAGCCCATCGCGATGCAGTGGGACGAGCGCGGCCGACTCTGGATTGCCGAATCATTGGATTATCCAAACCGCGTGTTGCCGCCGGGGGAGTCGGGCCGCGACCGCCTCGTCGTTTGCGATGATACGAATGGGGACGGCCGCATGGATACGTTTACCGTGTTCGCCGACGGTTTGAACATACCGACCGGTTTCACCTTCGCGGATGGAGGCGTGATCGTGCACCAGATGCCGAATACACTTTTCCTGAAAGATACCGACGGTGACGGACGGGCTGACTTGAAGGAAGTGCTCATCCACGGCTGGGGACGTCGCGACACGCACGCGGGACCCAACAATCTCGTTTACGGCCACGATAATTGGATCTGGGGCATGGTAGGCTATTCCGGCTTCGAAGGCACAGTCGGCGGCAAAGCGCGCGCCTATCGTCAGGGGTTCTATCGCTTCCGGCCCGACGGCTCCGAGCTCGAATTCATGCGCGCCACGAATAACAACACGTGGGGGATTGGGCTGAGTGAGGACGGGCTGGTATTTGGGTCCACCGCGAACAACAACCCCAGCGTTTACCTGCCGATTCCGGATCGATACTACGGCCCCGCCGGACTCGAGGCGAAAACGCTCGGCGGAATCGCCGACACCTCTCGTTTCGTGGCGTTGACCGACCGCGTTCGCCAAGTGGATGTGCATTGGGGTTACACCGCCGCTGCGGGCCACGCGCTTTATACGGCGCGCAGTTTCCCGAAGGAATATTGGAATCGCATCGCGTTTGTCGCCGAACCCACCGGCCATCTCGTCGGCCAGTTCAACCTCGAGCGGCTCGGAGCAAACGTGCTCTCGAAAAATCCGACCAACCTCATCGTTAGCGACGACGAGTGGTTTGCGCCCATCATGGCGGAAGTCGGTCCGGATGGCGCGGTTTGGGTCATAGATTGGTACAACTATATTGTGCAACATAACCCGACGCCAAAAGGGTTCCAGACCGGCGACGGCAATGCGTACGAAAACAAGCTTCGCGACCAACGTTTTGGGCGGATATACAAAATCGTCTGGAGGGCAGGAAAACCCACCGTCGCGCCGAAGCTCGCGGGCGCTTCGCCGGAACAACTCGTTTTCGCGCTCACGAATGAAAATCTGTTATGGCGCCGGCACGCGCAACGGCTGCTCGTGGAACGTCGGCGCAAGGACGTCGTGCCTGCGTTGATCTCACTGGTCCGAAATCAGCGGCAGGATGAAATCGGATTAAACGTGGGCGCGATTCACGCCCTGTGGACGCTCGCCGGGCTGAATGCCATCGATACTGATCCCGCAGCGCTCGTCGCCACGCTCGATGCCCTTCACCATCCTTCACCCGGTGTGCGGCGTACCGCTGTGACCGTCCTGCCGCGTTCCGTGGCGAATGGTGCCGCGTTGCTCAAAGCGCATCTTCTCGAGGATGCCGATGGCCAGGTCAGACTGGCCGCGCTACTGGCGTTCGCGGAATCCCCTGAGGTTCCCGACGCTGGCCCTGCCCTTCGCACGGCGCTCGGAAAACCAGGCGTCGTCGGCGACGTCTGGCTTTTAGATGCCGCAAAAATGGCCGCGACCGCGCAAGAGGCGACGTTTCTCCGCGGCGTCTCGGCGACAGAACTCGCCACGGCGAAGTCGGCCGTGGCGGACGCGCAGAAAAATCTTCTCAAAAATGGATCGTTCGAGACCGGCACCGGTGCGACATCGGCCGGCTGGGAGCTTGGCAGCGTCCGCGGAAGCGTCGAGGTCGACCGGGTGAATGCCTCCCACGCCGGCCTGCAGGCCGTGCGACTGACTGCGAAAGAGCCCGCCTCCGCTGACTTGATCACCCGCCATCGCGTGAAACCGGCGACACGTTACGAACTGACCGGATGGGTTCGACCCGAGCGAATCCAACCGATCGATGTGGCCCGCGGCGCCCTGCTCAGCGTGGTGCAATCGCAGGGCGCAGGTGAGCGATTCAATTCGAACGCCGTGCGCGGTAATCGCGAATGGACGCCTTTGAAAGTGGGATTTGAGACCGGCATTTCGGATGAGGTTTCCGTCGCGTGCGTCATCGGCGGCGGAGGAATGGCGACCGGTACGGCTCTCTTTGACGACTTGTCCTTGATCGAACTGGGCCCAAGCGATGGCACGATTCGCGATCCATTGAACAACGTGCTCGCCCACCTCGCGACGCGAGATGCACGCGGTTCGAGCGCGACGGCCGCAGCCATGGGGCCAACCCCCATTATGCTGTCGCTTGGCGTGGTCCCTGACGTGATGAAATATGATCGGCCTGAGCTTACGGTGAAGGCGGGCGCGGCAGCGAAGCTCGTATTCAAGAACTCCGATCATATGCAGCACAACGTGCTCATCCTCCGGCCCGGGTCCATTGACGCTGTCGGCGCGCTGGCGGACCAGATGCTCACGGATCCCACCGCGACCGCGCGAAACTTTGTCCCCTTGTCTGGCGATGTCCTCTTCCATACCCCGCTCGTGAATCCGGGAGAAACGTTCGAACTGACGTTCACAGCTCCACCTCAGCCCGGTAGATATCCGTTCGTGTGCACGTTTCCCGGCCACTGGCGAATCATGCAGGGTATCATGGTCGTCACTACCCCATAGCGCCCCCGGAGCAATTCAGGCACCGGCCGCTTTCCGGATTCCCCAATTCCCATTTCTCTGCTTCATCGACCGCCTTTCACATGCCCCAAAAAATCAACGTTGCGATCATCGGCCTCGGCTTCGGCGCCGAATTCATTCCCATCTACCAGGCGCACCCGAACGCAAACCTCGTGGCGGTGTGTCAGCGCGACCCCAAAAAATTAAAGGCCATCCAGGACGCGTTTGGCATCCCGAAGGGTTTTACGGATTACGACGAGCTGCTGCGCGATCCGGAGATTCACGCCGTTCACATCAACACGCCGATTCCGGACCACGCCGGACAATCGATCAAGGCCTTGAAAGCCGGAAAGCACGTCGCGTGCACGGTGCCGATGGCCACCTCGATCGAAGACTGCCGCAAAATCGTCGAGCTCACGAAAAAGACCGGCCGCAAATACATGATGATGGAGACGGTCGTGTATGCCCGTGAATATCTTTATATAAAGGAGCTCTACGACCGCGGCGAGTTGGGCAAAATCCAGTTCCTGCAGGCGAGCCATCAGCAGGATATGGATGGCTGGCCTAATTACTGGCCCGGGCTGCCGCCGATGTGGTATGCCACCCACTGCGTCGGTCCCATGTTGGCATTAACGGACGCGGCCGCCGAGTACGTTTCGTGTTTCGGGTCCGGCACGATTCGGCCGGAGCTGGTGAAACATTACGGTTCACCCTTCGCCGTGGAAACCGCTCATGTGAAGCTGCGGGATTCAGACCTGACCGCGCGCATCATCCGTTCGCTGTTCGATGTGGCCCGACAATACCGGGAGAGTATTGATGTCTACGGCACAAAAAAGTCTTTCGAATGGACGTTGATCGAACACGAGCCTCATGTCCTGCACACGGCGAAGCGCGCGGAGCCGAAAATCCCGCAAAAGATCTCGGTGCCGGATTATGCAAAGCGGCTGCCGGCGGGCATTCGGAAGTTCACGACGAAAGGCGTATATGATCTCGGGAAGAAGACCCATCTGAGCTTCACGCAAGGCGCGGGGCATGGTGGTTCGCACCCGCACCTCGCGCATGAATTCCTGACCGCGTTGGTGGAGGGCCGCGACCCTTACCCGAACGCGATCAAATCGGCCAACTGGACCTGCGTCGGGTTGTGTGCCCATGATTCGGCGCTCGCGGGCGGGAAGATCGTCAAGTTGCCCGCGTTCACACAGGGTTAGCCCGGCCGGCGCAACGCTGGAGACGTGCCGCCGGGGGTGTCGTGGCGCCGCGTAATCCGCTTTGCGTCATGGACGCTTTGTCGTTCACTCGGCCGCTCGCATGATCGAAGTCACGAACCTCACGCGGATTTTTCGCACGTACAAGAAACAGCCGGGTTTCTGGGGCGGCGTGAAGGGGCTGTTTCATCGTGACTTCGAAGAGACGGCGGCCGCGAAAGACGTCTCGTTTTCTATCGGCGAAGGCGAGTTCGTAGGTTTCCTTGGCCCGAACGGGGCGGGAAAAACGACGACGTTAAAGATGCTGTCCGGGTTGATTTACCCGACCAGCGGAACCGCGCGTGTCGCCGGCTACGATCCCACGAAACGCGAGAACGCCTACCGGCGGCTGTTCGCCCTGGTGCTCGGGCAGAAAAACCAGCTGTGGTGGGATCTTCCCGCGATCGAGTCGTTCCACCTCCTCCGGGCCATCTATGCAATCCCGGACGATCAATTCAAAACGACACTCGACGAGCTCGTCACGCTGCTCGACGTCGGCAAGAAGCTCAATGTCATGGTGCGGGAACTCTCCCTTGGCGAACGCATGAAGATGGAGCTGATTGCGGCGTTGCTGCACCGCCCGCGCGTGCTCTTCCTCGACGAGCCGACCATCGGACTCGACGTCGTGTCGCAGAAAGCGGTGCGACAGTTTTTGCGCGACTATAATCGGCGCCACCGCGTAACAATATTGCTGACGAGCCACTATATGGCCGACATCAAGGAGCTGTGTGAACGTGTGATCGTGATTCACAAAGGCCGGAAGATATATGACGGCGCGCTCGACCAGCTGGAAACCGCGGGCGGCCCGCGCAAGAAGATCATCAGCTTCATCCCAGCCGCCACCGCGACCGCTGCTGGCGGAGTTGCACCCTTCCCCGACACCTGGCGGTCCCGTCACGCGCTCGACACCACCCGCGCCGACGACGGCAAGTTTACGCTCCGAGTCCCCGGCGACACTGTTGTAGCCGCCTCCCAGGAAATCCTCAGCACCGGTCCCGTCGCCGACATCACGATCGAGGACGTCCCGCTCGAGGACGTCATTGCGGAGCTATTCGCGGCGAGTTGATTTGAGTTAATTGCGGCCATGCCCAAGTGCCTTCAAGTAATTGCGCAATCAATAAGCGGCAGCACTCTGCACATTTTTCCACCGCCGCCTGCAATGAGGTTCGCTCAATTCGGGCTTCCACGTTAAATTTGCCAATTACTGATCCGTCCAACAAGAACTCTAATCGTCTTGCATCCGGGAACGACGTCTCACCGCGTCGCAAGCGCAGCTCATGCAGTAGACGAAAATTCGTTTCAGCTAAATAAATATGAAGCCACCGCTGCGCCGCTAATAACTCGCCCCGCTCTATTTTGTTCTTAGTCGAGACATAGTCGACTACAAATGAATCCCCTATATCCTGGACGTCTTGATCTGACAATCGAAATCCTCTTACTTCTTTAACAATCCGCTCGTACAGTTGAGCAAGCTCGAGAGTTCCTTTTACAATTTTGTACCCGCTGGAGATTACCGCTGCTAAGTCAGAAAATCCGCCGCTTGAATCGGACACTTTCCCTAATGTATTTGTTAACTTGACCGCCTCGTTTAGTCGAGCAATGGGGATAACAACAATATCCAGTGCGCCCGCAGCAAATAGTACTGAAATTTTCTGCGCGCTTCCGAGCCGACCTTGTCTTGCAACATACGCAAGCGGAACTAACCCGACAGAATTGGGCCAAGAGGCCTTATCAAATAGCTGTGGGTTTGATGTTCCAATTTGGAAATCCCAGTCAGAAAACTCGTCTGCTGATCCGAACGCACCAGCGGAACGCACGCGGGAACCAATGATCACCATCAGGTGGATAGACGGCTCCCTGAGGGCCCACTGAATAAATCTCTCTCCCAAATTCTGGTTCGTTACCATTTCCGAAGTGAAATAAGAATCTCCGTACCCTCAAGCCCTGGACCTGCGTGGATTTCGCCGTGATGCAATCGGAGGATCTCCTTGGCCAGAAAAACACCGATGCGACCTTGATTCGGGACGGCACCATTAACCGGTTCGGGCAAGATTCCTTCGAGTTCAAGGTGTTTCCCCTTGAGCGAGAGCAGCGCCGTGAGCTCAGCCCCGGTCCCAGTGGAACGGACCTTAAGAGCGAGCTCGCGTAGCCCATGCTCAGGCCGGTTCTCGCCTACCGTCCTGATTAGCGACCGTAATGCGAAATCGAGTAGCTTCTTGCTCGCGGTCAGCACCACAGGATCCGGCCCCACTTCAACGCGCAAGCCCATGGCGTGCCCAATGTGTTGCGCAACATCCCGGACGTCGACGGGCGCTGGATCGGCTTCATGGAGGCCCTGCATTAATGCCAAGTTATTGTTCAACAACTCCAACTGCGCCACATCGCCTTTCATCGTTTCGATCAGTGGCGCCGGCAACGGGCGATCGGGTCCAGCCTGGCGAAACGTTGCGAGCGAGACGAGTGCATTCCCAAGTTCATGGCTCAAAGTGAGAGCCAGTTCGCGCAAAACTTCACGGCGGCCCGCACGCTCTCGGGCCGCCGCATCGTGGACCTCACCGCTCGCTTCTTCCCAGAAAGCCCAAGCTCCACCGGTTTCTGCGACCAACCCCGCACTTGCCCGGAAGGGTTGGCCAGCGCTGGGAAAAACGCGACAGACCTCGCGTGTTCGGCGGGCTTGGCCGATCAAATCACGCACTACCAAGGGCGCGTGCCGCGGCGGATTTTCGTTTTGCGCCAGGACGAGAGTGCCCGGGAGATATTTCGCACCGATACTCGCCTGCTCCGCTAAGTTATGCAGGCGCGAAATCTGATTAGACTTGGCCAGAAAATGGCGGAGTAGGCGGGCAAAGAAAACGGCTCGGGCACGGTCCGCATCGTCGTACGCTTGCCCATCATCGCGGACACCCAGCGCAATTAGGCCGAGCAAACGACCATTGTCATGAACCGGCACGAGCAGACGCGCGCCCCAAAGCGCGAGTCGGTTTCGGACCGCCAGTTCGGCGACCGGATCGGACGGGCTATCCCAGTTCGTACCGTCAATGACCGCCGGGTGGTTTTCGAAAAATGAAACCAGCGGATCGTCCGCCGCGAAAAACGAAGTGCCACGATCCGCCCGAAATCCGTCGTTTTCGCGATGAAAAAACACTGCGTGGGAAGCCCTCAGCAAATGGCGGGACGCGCGTCTAAACTCGGCTAACAGCCGCTCTCTTGTATCCAAATTTTCAATTGCTCCTTCGAGGAAATCCCAGAACTCCGCGTTGTCCGACGGTAGGGGGCGAACCGAAGGGCGCGGAGAGTGTTCCGGGCGCCGGGTTTTTTCGGCCAGCATATCGACGAGCGACTGCTTCTCCGCCACTTCCTCGATTAGCGGGAGAAGTTCACGGAGCCGGGATGCGCTTTCCTCATATGAGAGGTACGCTTTCGCCCGTCCGGCCATGCGAGCCTGCTCGAATGGCAGACTGCGAGGTTCGCCGACGTAAATGGTGGGGCATCGGGCAAGTGACGGAGGTAACGAAGATTCGCTGACTGCGTCCAGAACCACGACTGCCGCAAATCCCGGCGCCGTCCCGGCGGGGAATGCGTGGCTGCCCAACCGCAGCGCGATTCTGCCCGCCGGAAGCTGCCGCTCCCATGCATCCGCGAGCGCAGTATCCGTGGTCGCTAGGATGACGAGGGTTGGCATGGAAAAGTAACGCGGAACGTCGCCCCTTGGCCGGGAACCGGCGGGTCGACACTAATGCTGGCATTAAGATTCGCGAGAATGTCACTGCAGATGGCAAGCCCCAGGCCAAAACCGGTCGATTTCGTTGTCTGAAAAGGTTGAAACAGCCGCGCCCGAATCTCCTCGGCGATACCCTTGCCACTATCAGCCACCGCCATCTCCAAACCGCGGGCAGTATTGCGCGTCGCTATCTTCACCCAACGCGCCTCGGATTCCTGCTGCTCCACGGCTTGGATGGCATTAAAGCATAGGTTCAGCATCACCTGTTTCGCGGCAGATGCGTCCGTGTACGCGCGATCCGGCGCCGCCTGAAAATCGGTCATGAACTCGACGTTTCGATGCGCCGCCTTGGCGGCAACCAGATCCATGCTGGCCCGCAAAACCGGGTGGAGTTCGATGATTTCGGCCGAGTATGTCCGAGGCGATGCCAAATCAAGGAGCTGTTCGGTCAGGCCATCAATTCGCCCCACTTCCTCACCGATTAAACGAAAAAACTTTTCCCGGAATGCAGGATCCTGGTGATGAGTAGGGAGTAGTTGGACGAAAGTCTTGATCGAGACCAACGGATTTCGGATCTCGTGTGCCAAACTCGCGCCCAACAGCCCAACTGTCGCGAGCTGTTCGGCGTGCTGTACCTTGGCGGAGAAGTGCGCGCGTTCGAGCGCACTTTCCATGATGGAGGCGAGTTCGAGCAACTGTGTGATCTGCGGGTACGTGTAGGGGCGTCGCGAGGCCGCGACGCCAACTCCAATCAATACCGTCAATGACGGCCCCTCGGAAATAACCGCGGCGCCCAACTCATGCTCCGCGAGAAACGCCGAAATGTCGCTCCTTTCATTCGTCCGTCTCTCGCGCGCGAGACGCTCTGGAGTCGCCCACCGTAATTGTCGCATTCCGGCAACAACTGTGCCGCTTTCGACTAAAGTGACGCCGCCACCAGAAAGGTGACCTTTTGAGCCAGACAATATCAATGCACGATCTGATTGACCCCAACCGCTGAGAATCTTACGAAATGAACTTTCTAGGGTCTCGACGCGTGATTCGCGCTGCGCCGCAGAGAAGGCTGCAAGCCTAGCACTCGTCCCTTGGGGATAAAATTGCAAATATCTATCAAACAAAGAACTCAATGCCGACGAAAACCACAGTGCTAGCGCGGTAGTTATGAGAAAAGCCAGAGAATACGGGAATACCTGCTTAGCCAAATCGTTGAGCACAAATGCTGCAAATGCGACTACGACGATCACCAAGCTCTTACCGGAAGCAAAAAGAACAAGCTGCCGCGCGTCAAAGATACGATGCGTAGTAATGGCATACGTCGTCGCTGCATAGAAACCAAGCACTACCAGCGGCTGGATCCTAATATATTGAGGGTCATGAGTCACAGCATTGAGCGCCATCAATACAAGTATGGCTGCCGCAGCCGCACACCCCCCCCCGAGCCACACTTGTAGAGTAAGCCTTCGTCCGCCGATCAGAGTTCGAATTCTTTGAAGGGAATCGATTGCGAGGGCTATGTATAATCCAAGACTCCCGATTATATAAATATAATACCCAATCCCGTGTAAACGTCGCTCGTGAGTTGATTCATGAGGGATAAAATATCCGGTAAAACAAATCCCAGAGAGCGCCGCTGTAACGACGAGCCAGAGAACAGGTCTCCATGCTCTACTTCGAGTGAGTTCCTGAAAATCAGACGCCAAGGCCTCCTTAACCAACCAAAACTGAAATGGTATTAATGCGGCAATAGCGGTCGTCCATCGCAACCAATACAAACCATTTTGTGAGCTTGCGGAGATTGTCAAAAATAGCGCCGCCAACCATATTGCTATGTGAATAGAGGTACTAAAAACTACACGATTCACCCATCGGGCGGGATTCGACCATAAAATTGCGAACCCGACCCCGACGACGGCGATGGCGGCAAAGGCGGCTGACGACGTTAACATCTTTGCAGAACCAGACTCGAATTGACACCTGAAAGCCCGTGCGCGTTTACTAATGTAAATTCGTGCGCAACCATTCGCGCGTAACCCGCAAGATTTAGTGGGCATTCAGGGTCGGGAAATTGCCAATTTACTGTAGGAGGTATCGCGCCTGAGCTCTGCCCCAAAGCAGCAGCTGCCACCTGAATCGCTCCTGCGGCTCCCAGCGGGTTCCCGATGGATCCTTTTATTGATACCGCGGGGATCGAAAATAGACGACTGCTAAATATATCAGAGAGCATCCGAGCTTCCGCAGCGTCGATTAGGCGATGCCCCGGCCCCCACGCGTTTATACAGTCTATTTGAGATGTACGAACGTTAGCATCTGCAATAGCTTGCCTCATCGCTTCACCCATGCCTCCACACAAGTCTTTTGGCCTATCATTCGAATACGCATATCCCGTAACATAACTGTATCCACGTCGCGGACTGGACTCTGGCTCAATGACAAACATGCATGCTCCTTCGCTGACAACTCCTGTGGTTCTCCAAAGATCAAAAGGGCGGTCTATTCGTTTAGCATTCTCCGTAGTGTCCGGCGTCATACCAACAGCCCGTAGTTCAACGAGTGGACATTGAAACAATGGAGCGTCCGTTCCGCCACAAATTGCCAAGTCGGCTTCACCCTGTGATACCATCCGAGCCGCGTGACCAATTGCATCAAGGCCGGTGCAACAAGAACTTTGCACTGACATGGTGCGCGCTGAAAGCGAAAGAACTTCTGCAACTGTAGCGGCGATTGCTGCTGCGTTCGTAGTATAGACGGCACGACCTTGCGCTCCTCGCGCACCTTTGCCATTAACCGCCTCAACAGTGCGAATAATTCCTTCAAAATCCATCACACAAGCACCAGCTACAACCACCGTATTCGCACTGTCAAAATCCCCTATAGACAAACCAGCGTCACGTATAGCAAGTGCGGCTCCCGCAATAGCAAATAGTGTGTGTCGAGCTGCACCCTTTGGAATAACATTTCTAGATACAAAACTATCAATATGAATCGCGTCGATATATGCCGCCACAAAAGGCCCAAGAGCGGAATCAAGTTTCGTAAACGGACGAACTCGGCTTATTGGTTCGAGTATACCTTTCCAAAAGACATCTTTTCCAATTCCAGCCGGAGTCACCGGTCCAATCCCGGTAATCTTTACCCGTCGCCGCTTCATCCCTGCGGGGCCGCGGGAAACACCATGCGCACCGTCGTGCCCTTGCCGGCCGCAGAATCCATCGTGAAGGTCGCCCCGTGCGTACCCGCCAGATGACGACAAATACTCAGGCCCAGACCCGTCCCACTGGCCTTGCTGCTGAATCCACCATGCAGCGCCCGCTTCACTCGCTCTGGCTCCATGCCAGCGCCGTTGTCCGCAATGATGACCTCCAACTGCTCGCCCCGTAACGTGAACGTCGCCGTGATCCGAGTCGCGCCGGCCTCCAGCGAATTCTTGAAGAGGTTCTGCAATATTCGCATCAATTCGAACTTCGAACCCCTCACCCATGCCTCGGCGAGCCCCGCACACTGAATCGCCGCATTGCCAAAAAAGATAACCTGCCTCACCTCGTTCGCTATATATACGAGATCAACCCGTTGAAATTCCGCCGCCTGTTTGGAGGCCGTTCGCCAATTTTCCGATAGGTGGTGGCAATATTCCGCCGCCTTCTCGACCATCGACGAATACTCCAGCAGCTTGCGGGCGACATCCGGATCGCGTTGGTTGAGCATGCGCGCCTCCTCCGCCACCAGCGCCGCGTAACCAATCACAACCGTAAGGGGGTTGTTCAGGTCGTGCACCAGTTCCACCGACGCCCGGGCCTGCCAAATCTGCGGCTCGTTAGCCTCGATCTCACGCTTCAATGCCAGGTTCAGGTTCTGCGCTTCCGATGCCGCCTGCGCCTGAGCGCGGCGCACGCGTGTCGCCTGCACTTGTTTGCGAACCGACTCAATCAATTCGGGGATATCGGGCGGCTTGCGCAGATACTGGTTCGCGCCGGCCACCATTGCCTGCTGTGCCGTGAGTAGAGTCCCATAGCCCGTCAGCATGATCACGGACACATACGGATCGATCTTGCGCAGCTCCTCCAGCGCGCGAATTCCATCCATCTCCGGCATCCGAATATCCATTACAACCGCCGCGTACTGGCGATTCTGTAACTTGCCCAGCGCTTCCTTCGCGCGCTCCGCCGTCTCGACCGTAAACTCGCCGGAAAGGCTGAACGCGATCGACTCGCGCGGCCCGTACTCGTCATCCACCACCAGCACAACAGGTTTCTCCGCCGTAATCGGCGCGACAACAGCCGGAGATTTCTCAGTCAGCATGCTAATTGGGAGCGAGAGTGGAGCGAGCTGCCCAACGAAAATCATCGCGCAGCATGCAGTGTGTTTGCAGCTGTCGATTTGAGGTGTCAAGGCGCGCATCGGCGTTGATTTGCCCGGCCCCTCGCGCGACCGTTCGGCAGTGGACATTTCCGTGGTAATCTTTGTCACCGCCGCGATCTCCTTCACCATCGTTTGGCTCGCCCGAAACGCACGCGAAGCCGCGCTGCGGGAGCGGGTTCGGTTGCAGGATGCAGAGGTCGCGCGGCTCACCGACGAGGTCGCCACCCTGCGGGTAAAGTCCGCAGCGCTGGGTGTTGAAAGTACCCAGGAGCGCGCGGCTCACCTTCGACTAACGCACGAATTCAAGGCCATCTCGGCTGACATTCTGCGCGCGAATCGCGCCGACTTCCTCGAGCAGGCGAAACAAGCCTTCGCGCAACTCCAGCAGCAATCGGTGGGAGAACTCGAATTGCGTCAACATGCCGTTGCTGCCCTGGTCCAGCCGATCCGTGAATCCTTGGACAAAGTAGATCTGAAGATTTCGGAAATCGAGAAGTCTCGGGCGGGAGCTTATGGCGCGCTGGGCGAGCAGCTGAAGGCGTTGAACTTTGCGCAACTGCAATTGCAAGCGGAGGCGGCGCGACTTTCGACCGCCTTGCGCTCCACCACGTACGCCGGCAGCTGGGGCGAATTGCAGCTGCGCCGCGTAGTCGAGATGGCCGACATGGCCTCCTACTGCGATTTCCGGGAACAGGAAACGTCCGGCGCACTTCGCGCCGACCTCGTGGTGCGGCTGCCCGGCGGCCAGCGCATCGTTGTCGACGCGAAGACGCCGCTGGAGGCGTTTCGGGCGGCTGGTGAAACCACGGACGAAACGACGCGCGCGAATCGTTTGCTCGAGCATGCCCAAAAGTTGCGTGGTCACATCGACAGCCTCGGCGCCAAGAATTATTGGGAACAGTTTCAACCGGCGCCGGAATTCGTCGTGCTCTTTCTTCCGGGCGATCACTTCCTCACTTCTGCGCTCCAGGCCGATCCGCTCCTCCTCGACCGAGCGCTTTCCCGGCGCGTGCTGCTGGCCACCCCCACGACGCTGATTGCGCTGTTGAAGGCGGCGGCGTACGGCTGGCGCCAGGACTTGGTAGCGAAGAACACCGATGAAATCAGCGCCCTGGGCCGCGCGTTATATGATCGCGTTGCGTCCTTCGCCGATCATCTCGATAAAATCGGCCGCAGTCTAGACGCCGCCATCAAGGGATATAACCAAGCGGTCGGTTCCTTTGAAGGCAGCGTGCTCCCAGGCGCACGCAAACTCGCGGAACTCGGCGCCCGCGGCGGCAAGGAACTCATCGACCCGCAAACGCTGGATACGCCAGTCAGGGAGATCATGAAACGCCGCTGACTCCAAGTCGTCGGCGCGTTTACCCGCTGTCCACGCTGGGCAACTCGGCGGAAACCGTACAACGTTTTTATCGTGGTAAAGCACCGGTCGCGACGTCCGGCGTTTCCACCCAGTTGGCTCGCGCCACCCGGAGCACATTTTCGCCAAGGATCTTTCTAATCGTTTCGTCGCTGTGGCCGCGCTGCACGAGGCCAACGGTAAACAGCGGCCAGTTCGTCCAGGCGATGGATTGGGTGGCCTGGGGTTTGGGCCGAAAATCATCCGCGGGCCAGAGATGCTCCCACTGCGGCCCCTGCGCTGAAAGCGGCGAGCGCCCATCGGCACGTGGTTTTACCTTTCGCCGTTCGGCGGCATCGTAGCGAGAGACATGGCTGATGTCTGGGCCGATCGCGACGTGATCGGCGCCGAATTTCCGGACCGCATAGTCGACATGATCGAGAAAGGTTCGGATGTCACCAGCCCCGCCCAAAAACCTCGGGATACAACAGATGCCGATGAGTCCACCCGTATCGCAGATGGCGCGGATTGTTTCGTCCGGCTTCGCGCGAAAATGACTATATAGTCCCCCGCACGCCGTGTGACTGGCCACCATTGGTCGCCGCGACGCCAACGCGGCTTCCCGGCTTGTTCGCCATCCCGCATGCGCCACGTCGACGATGACGCCCAACCGGTTCATCTCGGCCACCACCGTGTGCCCGAAGTCGCTCAATCCGCCGTCATTCGGTTCCCCCGCGCCGTCCCCAATCGGATTCCGGCGATTGTACGTCAGGTGCATCATTCGCACGCCGAGCTCTTGAAATATCCGAATCAATCGCAGCTCGTCACGCACGCTCTCCCACTCCTGCCGCAGCGGCACGCCGTTGGTCGTGAAGTAGAGGCAATGCTTGCCTGCCTTTTTCGCGGCGATGACGTCCTCGGGTTTCGTCGCCTTGAAGCAGACGTCGCGCCCGAGGTCCGTTGCGTACGTGAACCGCGCCAGCCGTTTGACCAACCGCAGCGGATCGCTCCCTTCCTCGCCAGTATTCTGAAAAATGCAGGTGACGCCGGCGACCCGCAGCGCGTCCATGAACTCGGCTCGTTCCCGCGCATCGGTGGCCCACCGGGTCATCCCCATTTCTTCGCGCAAATCCACCAGTTCGCTATCCGTCGCGCCGTTGCTCGCGGCCGCCTGAAATCGATCGCCGTCGAGCGCCGCGCGCGGGGCGAAGCCGTACGATTCGAAAACCAGGGATTCGGCATGCAGCCGCAGGCCATGTTCGAGGTCCTGCGCGCTCGGCTGGAGAATGGCCAGCGCCGCTTCGCGATCGCGTTTGATCGCGGGATTGTCCGTTGCCGCCAAGCCCCGGTCTTCGGCGGCGCGCGCGTGAACGTTGAAGGATCCGAGGACACCCAACGCCGGCATGCCTGCGATGCTTTTTAAAAACGCGCGGCGGGGCTGGCGGAAGTCCACGGCGGCATGGTGGAAACGCAGCCAAGGGTGTCAACCGGGGTGCACGGGAAGCGGCAGACCAAGGCCCTTCAGCGTGATTTTGCGGCGTGGATTTACCGTTGACCGAGACGAACGGGTGACGTTCTTTGGCCGTTCGTCCAACGCCGGAGGAAATTAGAAGCCTCCGGAGGTACTACTCGGAGAGGTGGCAGAGTGGTCGAATGCGCATGATTGGAAATCATGTGTAGGTGAAAGCCTACCGAGGGTTCGAATCCCTCCCTCTCCGCCAGTTTCTCAGAGGTAAATCGGTTCTAGGCTGCGCACACTTGCCACCATTCGCCGCAAGACGTGGACACGTGGACCTGAGTATGAGGCGCCGGAGAACATATGGCCGCGCCAACCGACGGCGCAACGTCAACCTACGCATCCGCCTCGTCAGGGCTTCAGCTGGAGCACCGGCATCTCGACCTTGAAGGTGACTTGGCCGGGCGTGTCGTCATCGGTTTTCGTGGTCGCCCCGGTGACGCTAAACACGAGCCGGCTTTCGCCAGGCGGAATTTCCAACGGGATCGTCACACCCGAACGCGCGGCGGGCAGCGTCGCCTCGTAAACCGTCGCATTGTCGAGAGAAACGCGGAGCCGCCGTTCAACGAGGGACAGCGTGCGGAAACGCAGTTCGGCGCGAACGGGCCGGCCAGAATCCTGATGCAGGATCATCGCGGCACTTCCCCCGGTCGCCCAACGCCAGGTCGTATCCGGCCACCATAGCTGCGAAGTCCACCCTTCGGCGTACCGCACGCCGACGACGGGTTTCTTCGCAGCGGTGGTTTCAATGGTGAATTCGCGCAGCGGCGCGGGGGTGTGGAATTCCCTCATGCCGTCGAAATATTTCACGCCAAAGGGCACGAAGAGATTACCCAGCAGGAACCACATGAGCCAGGCCTTCGTCGGCCGTGCGGCGAGCAGCAGGTTGAAGAGCAGCGTCATCGGCAGTGCGTGTCGCGTGATCGTGAAATGGCTCTCCCACGAAAAAAATGTGATGCAGGAAAAATACACGACCGTGACCGCGCCCCAGCGCCAGAGCGGGCTGCGCCATTCGCGGTGGAGCGCAATATATATGCTCTGCGTCACGACGGAGACGATCGTCAGCACGGCGTGGAGATCGTAACTCTTGTAGAGTTCGTAGTACCATTTCTTCCAGCGGATCGGCCCGTGGACTGCGGTCACGCTGAATTCGCCGAGCTTTTCCATCATCCCGCGAAACGGCAGGCCGAGATTGCCGCCGTCGAAATTAATCTCCCGGCCGCGGAATCGCCACAGGACATAGGCCACCCAGAGCGCGACCGGCACCACGGCGATCAGCCCGCGCACGATGTTTTTGCGCCAGGCCTCGCGCCATGGCGGAGTGAGTTCAGCGATCCCGATAAAGCCGATCAACGACGTCGTGCGCACCAGCGCGGCGAACGCGAGGATGCCGGCCCCGGCCGTGCCCCCCACCATGATGGCGGCGAGCATGAGCGTGAAACTCGGCAGGTCAGTCAGCGACGCCTGCATCGACTCAATGACGCCGCAGGTGATGAGGATGACACCGTATCCGGCCAGACCTGACCACCCGTGGGGCCGGAACAGGCGGGCCGCGAGCCACGCGTAACCCACCCAAAAAATCAGGTTCATCGCCGCGAATGCATTGAGCACCCAAAACGGCCGGCCCAAGCCGAACAACCAGGCGAGCCAGGACAACAGGATGCGCTGCGCCCGATATGGCGGATTATCCAGCGCGCGGTGCAATTCCGGGCTCCGGAGCAAGGGATCCAGCGCCATCTCCGCGTAAAGCTGGCCATCGAAGCCCCAGCGGTGCGCGGGATATGGATCGATGAACTTGGGGGTGGCGCGAAACACCGCCGTGCCGATGTCGTCGAAGGCCTGGCCAACCCGCAGGAATTTCGTGATGCCGTACTCGGGCGTCCAGATTCCCGCGTAAACCCTCAGGAAAAAGGCGAAGGCCGCAAGAGCGACGAGCGCAAAGGCCCAGCCGGGTGGAGAAGGAATATTTTTGCGAATGACCGGCACGAAAGACGAAAGGGTGAGGTAAACTTACCCGTGCAGCGGGCCGGAAGCTTTTTCGTCTGAAAGTTTGGGTGGGCGCGTGCGGCCCGTCACCCACTCTCCCCCCATCGCGCCGAAACGCCGGCCTGCTCAACCGCGCAGCGTGCCGGCGGCTTTTTCCGCGCGGTAGCTCGCGTAGGCTTTTTCAATGCCTTCGCGCAAACCGATGCGCGCGCGCCATCCGAGCGCGGCGAGCTTTGAAACATCCATCAGCTTCCGCGGCGTGCCGTCCGGCTTCGAAGCGTCCCACGCGATCCGTCCCTGGTAGCCGGTAACCGCGGCAACGGTTTCCGTGAGTTCGCGGATCGTGACATCGGAACCCGTTCCAACGTTGATCCAGTCGGGCGGATTCTCCTGGCGCAGCAGGAAGGCGCAGGCGTCCGCCAAGTCGTCGACGTGCAAAAACTCGCGCTTGGGCGAACCGGTGCCCCAGGCGACCACTTCGGGTGTCCGGGATTCGCGCGCCTCGTCGAAACGCCGAATCAGCGCCGGCAATACGTGGGAATTCTGCGGATGATAATTGTCACCCGGTCCGTAGAGATTCGTCGGCATGGCGGAGTGAAACAGCACGCCGTGTTGTTTCCGGTAATACTGGGCGAGCTTCAGCCCGGCAATTTTCGCGATGGCATAGGCTTCGTTGGTCGGCTCGAGCGCACCGGTGAGCAGACAATCCTCTGGCATCGGCTGCGGCGCGTGCTTGGGATAAATGCACGAGCTGCCGAGAAACAGCAGTCGTTTGGTGCCGTGACGAAAGGCCGCCTGAATCGCGTTCGACGCAATGGCGAGGTTCTCAAAAAGGAATTCGGCCGGATAGGTGTTGTTCGCGTGAATTCCGCCGACCTTGGCCGCCGCGATAATCGCCACGTCGGGTTTTTCCGCGGCATAAAACGCGTCGACCGCGCCCTGGCTCGTGAGGTCGAGCTCGCGCCGCGACCGCAGCAGCAATGTGGTGGCGGGCTCGCGCTCGAACCGGCGCACCAAGGCGCCGCCGACCATGCCGTTATGCCCGGCGATGTAGAGCTTCATGGCAAATCAGTTCAGGCGAAGGGCGTTTTGGAAAGGGCCGGGAGACTGGCGATTTGCGCCTCGCGCTTGGCCAGGTCGAGATCGTGTTCGACCATGATGCGCACGAGCTCCTTGAAACGAACCTTCGGCTCCCAGCCGAGTTGCTTTCGCGCCTTCGCCGGGTCGCCGATGAGCAGTTCCACCTCGGCGGGCCGCTCATAACGCTGGTCGTACTTCACGTACTTTTCCCAGTCGAGGCCGAGCAGGCCGAAGGTCTCCTGGCAGAACTCCCGCACGCTGTGCGTCTCGTTGGTGGCGACCACATAGTCGTCGGGCTGATCCTGCTGGAGCATCAGCCACATCATGTCGACGTACTCCTTCGCATAGCCCCAGTCACGCTGGGCGTCCATGTTTCCCAGATACAACGAGTCCTGCAGGCCCATCTTGATTCGCGTGGCCGCGCGCGTGATCTTACGGGTGACAAACGTTTCGCCGCGCCGCGGGCTCTCGTGGTTGAAGAGGATGCCGTTGGAGGCGTGCAGCGCGTAGCTCTCGCGATAATTCACCGTGAGCCAGTACGCGTAAACCTTGGCGCAGCCGTACGGCGAACGTGGCCAGAAAGGCGTTTTCTCCGTCTGGGGCACTTCCTGTACCTTGCCGAACATCTCGGACGACGACGCCTGATAATAACGCACCTTTTTCACCAGGCCCGCCTCGCGGATGGCCTCGAGGATCCGCTGGGCGCCCAGTCCGTCGACGTCGCCCGTGTATTCGGGGATGTCGAACGACACCCGGACGTGCGATTGCGCCCCCAGGTTGTAGACTTCATCCGGCTGCAACTCGTATAGAAGCTTCACCATCTGCACCGAATCCGCGAGGTCGCCGTAATGCAGGAACAGCCGGACGCCATTCACATGCGGGTCACGATAAAGGTGGTCGATCCGGCTCGTGTTGAACGTCGAGGCGCGACGAATGATGCCGTGGACTTCGTAACCCTTCGCGAGCAGGAGCTCGGCGAGATACGAACCGTCCTGACCCGTGATGCCGGTGATGAGCGCTTTCTTCATGCAGTGAACTCCAACGCTACCGAGCGCGAGTCGGGCGGGGCAAGCCCGACGATGGTTGCGTTTGCCCACTACGGCACACTGACCAAAAACAAATTCCCGGGCGCATTTGCCCGGGAATCGTCAGCGCGAAAAGATCACGGCACTGGTCATTCCCATCCGGGAGGACATTTGTGCAGCTGGATATTGCCCCCGCCGGGCCGGCTGCCACCCAGATCACCTGCCGCGTGATATCCAGTCGATAAAGTCAGATCGAAAATATCGTTGCGGCCGGGTTCACCGTTGTCGACCACGCGCAGCCGCGCCGTGCCGCTCACTCCGTTGACGGTAACGGCGTAGCTGATGATGCGCGCGAGCGGATTGGCGGGATCGGTCTCGAAACCCGTCACCGCCTGCGACTCCACCTTCATGCCCATTCCGTGATCGATGTAAGTCAGGTGGCCCCAAAACGCACCGCGGCGAATTCCGCCGCTCATGCCAAAGGTACCTTTGGCCCCTGTCGGGGTTCCAGTGATCCAGCCGCCACCGGTGACCTTTCCGCAATCGTGATCTTCGGGCGGCGGTGGCGTACCATTGACGGTGATACCCGCATGGACCTTCGCCACCCGGCCCTCGATGTCGCATGCCCAAAAATGAAGAGCCGTCAACGCCACGTCCGCGCTACCCCGTGCCGAATCGACGACGAGTTGCTCGTTGATGATCAAGCGGGTGTCGAGGTCCGGGAAGTTGACGGTTTGGTTAGGCTTTCCCGTCACCGCCACGGCGCGGCCATTCACCGTGAGGTTCTGAATCGTCACCGTTGCATCCGTACTCGTTTTGCCGCCGCGGTTGGTACTGGCCGACGCAAAGGCAGAGATGTAATCCGCTTCCACCACGATGTTGAAGTTGGTCATCAGGACTTCGACATGAAACCGGTTGATGCGCGCTTCCGCGGTGGCTTCGGGGCCACTGCCTTCGACTTCGGCATCGGCCGTCTCGGCGGTCAGCGCGCCGTTCACGATATTTACCGTCGAGTTGGAAACGGTAATCTGGCCTCCACTGACCGGCAGCTCGCCGGTGTCCGCAATCACGATGGGGCCCGCGTTCTGAGCTCCATCGATTTTGATCGCCACCGCCCGGCCGGAATAAGCCGTCGTATTGGCCGCGTTTGGAGCGGCCGGTTTGGCCGCATAGAGCGGGACTACAAGCAGCGCCAACGCCGACCAGCAGTGAATGGGCGCAAGCATGCGCTGCCCCGAAAGCATCAAGGTTTTCATTTAATTTGGGTGTGAAGTTCGAGCCGGGGCTTGTCCCCGACCAGGCTCGCCGCTCCCGCCAGGAAGCTGCATTGCACGATGACAGACACGGTGAACCCGGGAATCACAGGTGGGTGTTGCCAGCAAACGTGTCAGGACAGCCGGCCCAGTCCGACAGGCCCGATTGTATCCATTTTTTGGTTTTCGCTCTCGCTCATCGCGCCGGAGGATGCGGGCACGGCGAAAAAATATTGTCGCCGTGGCGGGGGCGACCTGTTCGTTTCAGCCGCCCCACCCGTGAATTCCGAATCTCCTGCCCTCGCCGTCATTGACGGCACGCTCTGCCAGCTGACGCGTGAAGGCCTTCGCGCCGGGGGTCATTCTCCGCTCGCGAGCGCCGTCGTCGAATTCCGTCGGGGCTCACTGCGGTACTATGTTCGCGAGCATCCGTTCGGCATTCTTCCCGGACTTCCGAACCTTTACTGCCTGGATGGCGCGTTTCGGTTGCAGTGGATGGCGGAATGGCCGGACGCGAATGATCCCTGCGCAGGCATTCTCGGCGAAGACGGGAACACGCTGGTTGCGGTTTCGTCTTCCGGGGTGATCGTCCGCCTCGATGTGATTTCCGGCCGCCTGCTGGCGGTCGAGCATCCGATCGCCGCCGCGAGCTGAGCTACGGGGAATTCGTCCGCGCAGTCGGGACCGACGCCCACTTTCGCTGGAAGCACGGCCGCCGCGACTCGGTTACGAAAGCGGCGCAAGCGTTCTCACCCTACATGACCTCGGCTATCAAAGCTGTTTAGCCATCTCGGCCTTTCCGGCCCGAGGGCGAATACGGTTCGGCAAAGGCGCGCCCGTTTCGCGTTCAAACTCGTCGGGCGAGCGCCGCTTCGGGGCAACGTCATTCGTGTCTTTTTTCCACTGGTCGAGTTTGCCGCGCAATTCCGCGACAACGTTCGCGTACGCCGGAACCGCCACGAGGTTGTGGAATTCTCCCGGGTCGCTCCGCAAATCGTAGAGCTCCATCGCAGGTCGCGGCACTTCGAAGCATTGCCGTTGATGCGCCGGCAACTGCCCGGCGTCGCGCAACCGCAGCATCTCACGGTATGCGCCGCCGCGAACGGCATCCGCCCCCGGCGTCAGCGGCACGTCCACGTACTCGTTGACGATGAACTTGAAATACTCCGTCCGGACGCACCGGCTGCGCTGGGCGTAGTCATGCCAGTTTTGCTCCGCGAAAACCTGCCGGCGAATTGAGGTACGCGCGTCGGAAAGGAGCGGCAGAAAACTCACCCCTTGGACGGTCGGACCGGGTTGCAGACCGGCGGCGACGAGAAAACCCGGCGCGAGATCGACGGAGCTCACCAACTGCGCGCACGTGGTGCCGGCGACGGCATGCCCAGGCCAGCGCACAATCAAGGGCGTCTTGATGCCGCCGTCGAAAAGCGTCGTCTTGTCGCGCGGGAACGGCCGGCCGTTATCGCTCAGGAATACGACCATCGTATCGTTGGCGACCTTTTGCGCGTCGAGTTCCGCGAGGACCTGGCCGACAAATCGATCGAGGCGTTCGATTTCATCGGCGTACTGCGCCAGTTCGCGACGCACCGGCGCCGTGTCCGGCAGATGCCGCGGCACCACGACCTGCGCTGGATCGGTGGCCTGCGCCGATATTTTTTCCTCGTAGTCACGATGCGGATCGAGGGCGGCGAGCCAGGCGAAAAACGGCCGACCCCGGGGCCGCGCGCGCAGCAACGGCACCCAGTCCACGCACCCGCTCTGAATGTCGCCGGTCTGTTTCATCGACATCTTCGCGTTCGCTGCCGTCGCGCCCACCGGCAGCGAATAGCCGGCGGGGTCGGCTTCACGGATGTCGTCGAACTTTTTTCTAACCTCGTCGCCCAGGTGCCACTTGCCGGCAGCGCCGGCCCAATACCCGGCGGCCCGCAGATTTTCGACAAACGTGACCTGCGTCGCCGGCAGGGGCCAGTGCAGCTCTTCTGCGTCCGTGTTGTGCGGATACCGTCCGGTGATGAGGCTCGATCGGCTGGGGCTGCACGAGCTTACGGTCAAAAACGCCTGGTCGAAACGCATGCCTTCACGGGCAAGGCGGTCGATGTTCGGCGTGCGGATCGTCGGATGTCCGAACGCGCCGACATCATCCCACGCGAGATCGTCGGCGATGATCAGGACGATATTCGGACGGGGCGCAGGCGCAGCCGCCATCGCGGCAGCGGAGAACAGCAAGGCGAGGCAACAGAAGGGAAATCGCATGACGGAGGTATCGATTGCGCCAGCCGTCGCCGCAGACGCGAGCAAACGTTTTCGGCTCAACGGTTGAACCGAAAGAGCGACGCGTCGGGATCGGTTTCACCCGCCAGGGCGGCCCGGATGATTTCCGCCGCAATCAGGCTGAACGTCGTGCCATTGCCCCCAAACCCCAGCGCAAACCACGTGTGGGGCACCTCCGGGTGTTGTCCGATGTAGGGCATGCCGTCTGCCGTGATGGCAAAAGTGCCAGCCCATGCCGTCGCCACTTCGAATTCAAGCCGCGGAAACAATTGCCCCAACCGCCGGCGCAGAGCGCCAGCCTTCGCTGAGAGCAGTCGATCCCGCGCGCGCGGCCCGTAAAACCGTTCGTCGTATCCGCCAATCAAAACGCGGTCATCGGCCGTCGTGCGCATATAGAGATAGGGATTGGCCGTGTCCCAAATGAGGGGACGTCCGGCGGGCCAGCCGATGAATTGGCCGTCGACGATGGGATCCGTGACGAGGGCGAAGGTGCTGTGCAGGGCTGCAACTTTTTTTGGGAGGAAGGTTTCGGCCTCATAACCGGTCGCGACCACGATGTGGCGTGCGCGAACCCGGTGGCTGCGCGCCGTGAACAAGTCGACGCCGCTGCGGCGGAATTTCCAACGCGCGACGGTTGTACGATCGTGAACTTTCGCCCCCGCGCGTTGCGCCGACATCAGCAGGCCGTAGGTGAGGCGATATGCATCGAGCTGCGCGGCCCCGGCGGACAGCATCCCGGCGGGCTGTGGCAACGCACTCTCCTGCCGCAAGCGAGACCGCGACCACCATGCTACGTCGAGGCCAGCCGCCCGGCGCGCGGCAAATTCTCGCCGCAAACGCGCGAGGTGCGACGAATTCGCCGCGAGAAAGAGGCTGGATTTCCGTTCGAAGCCACAGTCGAGCTTCGACGCTTCCACCACCCGCTCCAGGCCTTGGACCGCGGCACAACACCGACGGTATGCACGTTCCGCGGTCGATTGGCCGCAAAGCGCGATCAGCCGGTGCAACATCACGTCGAGCTCGTACATCATCAGCCCGGTGTTGCCGGCCGTGCTGCCGTGCGCGACCTCACGACGCTCGAGCACAAGGACATCATGGCCCGCTTCGGTGAGTAGTGCTGCCACGAACGCCCCGCAGATGCCGCCGCCAATAATCGCGACTTCGCACTCGGTGCTCCTGGTCAGCGGGGGAAAGTCAGCGGGCAGCCCGTCACGAATCGGCCAGAAAGGTCGCGGGGAAAGGAGATCCATCAGGCGAACAGCACGACGTCAGGGGTTGAGGCAGTCACCGGTGCATGACACGAAACGCCAGATACGCGCTGGCGGCGGAGCCGCACGCACCGAGGCAAACGAGAATGATTTGGACCCAGCGCGGCAGCCGTTTCCAGCGTCGCTTAGCCCACGCGACAATCTTCCGCAGCTTGACCTCACTCCAGTCCATGAACCTCGCGATGCCGCGGGACTCGGTCGCGAGCAGACCACCCGCCAGGAACAGAAACGGAATGGCGGGCCCGGGGATTACGACGAGGACACCGCCAACTCCCAGCAACAGCAGCCCGAGCCCGAGGAACACAAAGCGCTGCGCCACACCTCCCGAATGCGGATCTTTCCGCGCCCGTTGATAGCGGTCCTGAAAACGGTGCCCGGGACGCCCCCGCTTCAGCGCGAGCCAGTGTTCCCGCAGATTGAGATGCAGCGTCGGGGACATACGCAGTCCAGACCGGCCGGCGGCAGCTTCGTTCGCGGCGCCTGAGAACCGCAGGTCCTGTCCGGCTTAGGGTTACACCCCATCGAACCAACCACCAAGCAATTGTACCAATGCGGCGAACCACACCACATCATGAACTCGATCCAAAAGCCCACGCTTGTTACCCTCGTCCTTGCCCTCGCCACGCTCTTCGTTGCCAGCGGCTGCAATACCATGAAGGGGCTCGGCAAAGATACCGAGCGCGCCGGCGAAAAGATTCAGCAGAACGCATCCCGCTGAGCCACCGTCGCGTCTTGTCATGCGAAACGCACCGCTCACCGGCGCGTTTTTTTGTCCGCCTCACGCGCTAGACGCAGAATGGCGAACGCGCCTCGCAGCCTGCGGTCTAACGCCGTCCGTCTTCGATCTTTGTCAACTCAAGCACTCGCGCCATGGACACGACCTCGTACTGGATTGATTCGGCCCCCTTGCCGCGGTTCCCCAGAGTCGAGGCGGACCTCGAAGTGGACGTTGTCGTCATTGGCGGAGGCATCACGGGAATCACGGCGGCTTATCTGCTGAAGGAACAAGGCCAGCGGGTCGCCTTGCTGGAGCGAGAGCGCTGTGCACGTATCGACACGGGACATACCACGGCGCACGTCACGGCGGTCACGGACCTGACACGTCACGAACTCGTCAAGTCGTTCGGCCGCGACGCCGCGCGCGCCGTCTGGGATGCGAGCAGCGCGGCCATCGACCAAATCGCGAAGAATATCCGCACCGAAGCGATTGCGTGCGATTTCCGCTGGGTGCCCGGCTATTTGCACGCGCCGCTGGAGGGCGCTGAGGACAAACACCGGAAAATGCTCGAGGAAGAGGCGAAGGTCTCGCGCGAGCTGGCGATCGAGGCGGAGTTCATGGCGGCCATTCCGTATTTCGCGTTACCCGGCGTGAAGTTCGCGCATCAGGCACTGTTTCACCCGCGCAAATATCTCGCCGCCCTCGTGCAGACGATTCCCGGCAAGGGCAGCCACGTCTTCGAGGATTCGCCGGCTGCCGAGGTCGAAGAAAAGCCGCTCGGCGTAAAAGTCGGCGAGAAAACCATCCGTTGCCGTCACATCGTCATGGCGACCCACAACCCGCTGATGGGAAAAGCGGGCATGATGGGTGCGACGCTCTTTCAAACGAAACTCGCCCTGTATTCAACGTACGCAGTCGGCGCCCGGCTCCCCGCCCAGAAGCTGCCCGAGGCTTCCTTCTGGGACACCAGCGAACCGTACAACTATCTTCGCGTGGAGCGACGCCAGGGTTACGACTACGCCATTTTCGGCGGTGAGGATCACAAGACCGGGCAACAGTCGGACACGACCGAACCTTATCGAAAACTGGAGGCGCGCTTGAAGCGATTCATCCCCGAGGCGGTGATCGACCACCGCTGGTCCGGGCAGGTGATCGATACGAACGACGGGCTGCCTTTTATCGGCGAGCTCACCGAAAATCAATTCGGGGCGACGGGCTTCGCCGGGAACGGCATGACCTTTGGAACGCTCTCCGGCATGATGGCCACGGACTTTGTCCTGAAACGAAAAAACCCGTGGACCGATCTGTTCGAACCCAGCCGCAAAAAATTGCGCGGCGGCACGTGGAGTTATCTGACAGAAAATAAGGACTACCCGTATTACCTGGTGCGCGATCACTTCGCTGGCGCAGAGGGAAAATCGCTGCGGGTGCTCAAGAAAGGGCAGGGCAAAATCCTGAATCTCGAGGGAAAGAAAGTAGCCGCATACCGCGACGAGCAGGGCGAAGTGTCGCTATGTTCGCCGATCTGCACGCACTTGAAATGTATCGTCGGTTGGAACGAAGCGGAAAGCACCTGGGACTGCCCCTGTCACGGCTCGCGTTTCAAACCGACGGGCGAAGTCATCTCGGGCCCGGCGGAAGAGCCATTGGAGAAATTGCCGAAGCCCGCGGGCGATCGGGAATAAGAGGCCACGTCCGCCGCGCCGGCAACGAGCGGCGCACGCCAGCGCAGCTGCGCACTTGCCGGCCGCGGCATTCATTCGTTCTCTTCAGCACGAACGCGCATCCGTCAGGGGCGGTTCAACCGCCATGACTTTCTCGTTCCGCTATCGTCGCATTTTTTGGCTATTCGGAATCCTGCTCGCCGCCCTTCGCGTCGGTGGACAGGACGACGCCGCGTCGCGCCGCGAGGCGATTGAAGGCATGTACCCCATCATGATGCAGGCGATGGAGGCAAAAAATTTTGGCCGCGCGCGAAACATCTGCGACCAGGCGATCCTCTGGGAGCCGCAGAATCCGGTTCATCACTACAACCTCGCGTGCATCGAAGCGCAGGCAGGCGGGACGCGATTGCCGTATGCGTTCGGTGCGCTGGAGCTTTCGGTGGCGCTGGGTTTCGACGAACCGGAGCACATGATGGCCGACCCCGACCTCGCGCCACTCCGGGCCGATCCGCGCTTCAACGAATTGGTGAGAAAAACAACCAACAATGCCAACGCCGGCATTGCGCTGGGCGCGATCACCATCCCGGCGCCTTCCTCCAGGACATCTCCGGCGCCCACGACGCCGACGGCTTCGCATGATGGGTCGTCCATCGTCACGCCGGTGCCCGCATCCTTCAGCGAAGGTATTCCAACGGGTTTCTATTTCACGACGCGTTATTGGATGGAGACGCGGACCCTCGAAAAAGCGGCCTGGTATTTTGCGCCGGGCGGAACCGTTTATCGGAACGTGTACCAAGGCTTCTCGTCCGACGAACTGGCGGCGCAAGCCGGCGAGCCCGGTCGCACCAAGCTTGACGGCCACGTGATGGAAATCACCTGGCCGGACGGGAAAAAGGAGCGCAGCGATATCGAGCGCGAAGGAAACGGCTTCATCTGGAACCGGGCCATCTTCAGCGCCGTGCAGCCTTACGCGGACGCCAGCGAGGTCGTTGGGGACTATGAGGGCGCAGAAGCGCTCAGGGTGGGCGGCGACGCGGTCGCTCTCGGGAAACGCCTCGAACTCCGTGCGGATGGGACATTCCGCTGGGACGCTGTTTCGTTTACGGCTACGAAGCCATCTGGACAGCTTTCCGAGAGCGCAAGCGGCGCGGTCACCGGCAACTGGCGGCTCGACGGATTCTCGCTGATCCTCAAGGACACGCAGGGCAACGAGCTGCGTCGAATCGCGTTCCCATACGACGACGAGCTAACGACGCAAAAGCCGGATCGCCTGTTTTTCGGCGGCCTGATGTTTAAAAAGCGTTGAGACGGCAGGCCGTCGAGGTCGGAGAGCCTGACCGGCTCTCGGGAGGTAGTAGTTCTACGTGCCGGTTTTCCCGCGAGGCCCGAGGGTTGAACTGGCATTATGTAATTACCTGGAGCCGAATGACGTGGCGGCCGATATTAGTATCAGGAGCCGGGTCATTAGCGACGGGCTCATTCGTCACGTTTCTTCGAGTTTTTCGAACCCAATGAAACATTCCGATAAGCATGGCGTCACTTTCTCCGACAATGGCATCCGACCGGTTTCAGGCACAACGCTTCGAATTGAAGTACCTCGTTCGCGAGGAGATGGCGCAGGCAGTGCGGCGATATATCAGCTGCTACCTGAAGCCGGACGAATTCGCGGCTACGCAGCCGAATTATTCGTATCCAGTTCATTCGCTGTACCTGGATTCGCCTGACCTTTCGACTTACCAAGCCGTGCAAAACGGCGAGAAGAACCGGTTCAAGCTTCGCATCCGTTACTATCAGGACAACGACGCGACGGTATACTTTGAAATCAAGCGGCGCACGAACGAGGTGATTTCCAAGATGCGCGCCAAGGTTCGGCGCGAGGCGGTCCAGCCACTGTTGAACGGGCAGGCGCCGCAATTGCGTCATCTCGCTTCGCCCGACGGCAAGCAACTCGTGGCTCTGCAGGAATTTTGCCGGCTGATGCAGCGCCTGCGCGCAACGCCCCGGTCGCACGTCGCGTATCAGCGGGAAGCCTGGATGAGTCCCATCAACAATTCGATGCGCGTGACGTTCGATCGTCAGGTGCGGTGCGAGCCGGAATTCGCCAGCACGCTGAAGACCGGCCTCGGTGATGCGGTGACGCCCTTCGACAACAAGGTGATCCTCGAGCTGAAGTTCGTGGACCGCCTCCCGAACTGGTGCGGCGAAATGGTCCGTCTCTTTGGTCTGGTGCGCGGTGGCGCGCCGAAATACGCGCAAGGCGTCGTGGTGCTCGGCGAACACCGCGTCTCGAATCGCGGCATCGGCCTGAAGGTCTCGGGCGCGGCGCAAGCCGAGCCGGATCGCACCGTGCTCGCCGGTTCGGGCGCAGTTGCTGTTGCCTGACCCGAATTTTTCGGGTTGGTGAACGAGCATGAACGCGCTGCTGCAGGGCGACTATGGGATCGCGCCCACAAGCTTTCAAACGGTGCTGCTCGCGATGTTGCTGGCGTTCATCATGGGCCAGCTGATCGCGTGGGTCTACATGTTCACGCACTCGGGAATTTCCTACTCCCGGTCGTTTGTCGTATCGCTGATCCTGATGCCGATCATCGTGGCGCTCGTCCTGATGGTGCTGTCGAACAATCTGGTCACAGCGTTCGGCCTCATGGCGGTCTTCGCGATCGTCCGATTCCGGAACATCCTCCGCGACACGCTCGATACCTCCTACGTGCTGGCGGTGATTGTTCTCGGCATGGCCTGCGGCACGCAGAAGTTTTCCACCGCGATTGTCGGCACGTTGATCGTGGTCGGCGTGATGTTGTACCTCTGGCTGACGTCATTCGGGACCCGTCACCGCTATGACCTCATCTTGAATCTTCATTGGGCGCGCGGCGTTACTGAGCTGCCCGCGCTCGAGCGCGTGCTGGAACGCCACAGCTTCAAGGCGGATTGCGCCAACCGACATTTTGATTCCGGTGCCGCGGGAACCGACCTCTCTTACCGGCTGCTGCTGCGCGACCCCAGTCGCGTCTCGGATCTGCTCCGCGAGCTCGCGATGCTTCCCGGCGTCGACCAAGTTTCCAGTATGAAAGCCGAGGACGAGTCGGAGGTTTGACCCAAACGATGAGCGAACGATTGCCGCCGATTCCCACGCCCCCCGCCCAGATGTGGCGGCAGCTGCGGCTGCAGTACCTCCCCATCATCGTTTTCGTTCTCGCGGTTTTTGCCGCCGCCGTGATTTGGACGCGATGGGTTGCCCCGCCCACCCTCGTCGCCGAAGCCGAGGCGATTCGCACGGAAGTTCGATCGGCCCAGGCTGGTCAACTGATGGGGCTCGACGTCGACCTGCTTTCGTCCGTGAAAGCCGGCCAGACGATTGGTCGCGTAGTCGTGACCGATCGGCGCTTGTTGGACGCGTCACTCGCCGTTGTTCGGGCCGAGATCGAAGTGCTTCGCGCCTCGACCGATCTCGCGATGGAGCAATCGCGTCTCGATTGGATGAAGCGGCGGGTTGATTTGGTCGGGATGCAAGGGGAACTGCAGCAAGCGCAGGCCGCCCTCGGGCGGGCGACCGAGCTGCGACGCAGCAATCTGGTGACCGAAGAGGAATTCGAGCAGGCCAGGAATGCGCGGGATACCATGGTCGCGCGCATCAAGGCGGAGACTGAGCTCATCGGACGCATCGAGCTCGGCCTGAAATCGCTACCCTCGGGAGAGAACGCGGCGGTCCCTAACGCCACGCAGAGCTTGCGGGCTTCGATCCAGCAAAAGGAAGCACAGCTTCAGCTCGTGGAAGCGCAATACAGCCCGATGCCGCTAATGGCGCCCATCGATGGGGTGGTGTCGCTGCTTTATCGCCGTTCCGGCGAAACCGTCACGGCGGGTGAGCCCATCCTGCAAATCAGCGCGGTCCGGGCGGAACGCATCGTGGGCTTTCTGCGACCGCCTCTCGCGTTTGTGCCAAAGGCCGGAACCGCCGTGGAAGTCAGAACCCGGACGCTGCGCCGCGAGATTGCGGAAGCCACGATCGCGCAAGTTGGCAGCCAGCTCGAGCCCATCAGCCCTTCGTTGCTAGCGGCCCTGCGTTTGCCCGTGACGGCGATTTCCACCGAATTTGGGCTGAGAATTCATGTCACGGCCCCGCGGGGACTCACGTTAAGGCCCGGTGAGCAGGTTGATGTGATTATTAAGGACTGAAGCCCCGACTTGGCGTTAATGGTCGGGAAATCCACCCACCCTCACGTAGGCTCCAACCCCATGGCCGCACGCACGGGGTTGTGCCATGATGTGCGCCGTGAATCCGCGCGCACGAATTTGGGCAGCATGCGCTGCGCTGATTTTTTCGCCGGCTATCGCAGGCGCAGGCGAAGTTGCGCCCTTTATCATTCGCTTCGGTGAGCAGCTTTCGAATCAGTCCGAACCTGGGAAGCCGCCGGTGTTGTTCGCCATCCCAAAGTATACGCTTACGACCATGGAGCGAGAAACGGTGGCCGCCTGCCTGGTGTTGGAAGCCGCCAACCAAGGTGAGTTCGGCATGCGCAGCGTGATGGCAGTCATCCGAAATCGCGCGCGTGGAATTCCTGAACTTTTCGCGCCCACGGTGCTGCGCCAGAAACAATTCAGCGCGCTGAACAAGCTCACCGCCGGCCGGGAATCGCTGGACCGGATGATCAACCGTGCACGTCGGGATCCGACGTGGATGTTGGCCTTGACGATTGTCGACGCTGCCACGCACGAGAGCTGGCACGACCCGACCGCGGGTGCGACTCACTACACCCGGACGGGTGAACGGACGCGTTGGACGCGGAGCCTCGCAAAAACCGTCACCATCGGGGCTCATTCGTTTTATCGATAAGTGCGCAGCTGCGACAAGGCGCCCGACGATCGGCGTACGATTCGGGGGGGGACGGTCCGAGGGTGAGCGACCGCAACCGACCTGGTACAACCGCAGGTGCCGCGCAAAATTTGCTTCGGTCGTTACGTCCCACAGGATTTCTTCATGCATGAGTTCAGTCGGCCAATTCCCCAGCGAGCAATCTGCAGACGGTAGTTTTCAACGGCAGGAGGACGAGTTCCGTGACTGGGTCAAAGCGGACGGGTCGACCCCCTACCCGCCGACCCCGCGGCGCTATCATCTTTATGTTTCACTGGCCTGCCCTTGGGCGCATCGCACGCTGGTCGTCCGCCGCCTAAAAAAACTCGAAGACGCAATTACGGTCACGGTCGTAGATCCTGTTCGTGACGACAAGGGATGGGCATTTCGCGATGGGCCCGGCCATTCCCGCGATGCCCTCAATGGATTTTCGTACTTGAGCGAAGCCTACGAGGCGACGAAGCCCGGTTTCCGTGGCCGCTGGACGGTACCGGTGCTGTGGGACCGCGACACCCGGCGAATCATCAACAACTCCGAAGACGACATTTGCCGGATGCTGAATGACGAGTTCGCGCCGAGGGCCGATGCGACGCCCGATCTATTTCCCGACGAGGTCGCCGCTGAGCAGGCGTCCCTGAGTGAGCAAATTTATGAACGCGTGAACAATGGGGTTTATCGAGCGGGATTTGCGACCCAACAGCGCGCCTACGAACGCGCAGTTCGCGACCTGTTCCAGATGCTGGATACGCTGGAGGCCCGGCTGGCAGAACATCGCTTCCTCCTCGGTCCCCGGATGGTCGAGACGGACTGGCGGTTGTTCTGCACCTTGATCCGGTTCGACGCCGTGTACCACGGGCATTTCAAATGCAACGTGCGGCGGGTGGTGGATTACCCGAATTTGCAGGGCTACCTGCAGGAACTATATCAAACGCCGGGTATCGCGCACACCGTCAACTTCGACCACATCAAGCGCCATTACTATGTGACGCATGCGGAAATCAACCCAACGCGGATTGTGCCGCTCGGACCGGAACTTCACCTGAGTGCGCCCCATCGGCGAGAACACCTCGCGCGATAGGGCCCGGGTTACCCCGGGCCCGCCTCGATCCTGGTCCCCCCGCCAAAAATCCGAGGCCCGCTCGGGCGCTAGCGCCCGTCCGTGAAGTGGGATCGCATCGTCTCGACCGGCTGACGTACCAGGTCTTTGACTACGGAACGCCGTACCCGCTGCCGGACCGCGGGCGAGATTAATTCCAGCACCGCACCGTTCAATTCGGGACCGGCGGCGAAATCCCAGCTCCCGCCTGGGTGCCGCTGAAAAAAGGCGTCTATTTGCGCCGCGAGCTCCTTTGCCCTGCGTCGAGATTCCTCCCGCTGCATCGGCAATCGCTCGTCGATCGACATGCCGGTACGCGCGGTCGGCGCGCCGGGACCCGGCGCCTGATGCTTCGAACTGCCAAACCGCCCCGCCATGTCGGTGTCGCGGTCGGTGTAACTCTGTTTTCCCGCCGGAAAATCCATTGCTTCGATTTCCTCGAGTCGCGGCGTGGTCTGTCCCGGCGGAAGTTGCTCCGCGAAAATCCGGAGATGTCCGTGGTCAATTACGACGATGTAGTGATCACTCATGTTAATCGAAGGATAAGTTGACGGTGATGTTGCCGCGCGTGGCTTTCGAATAGGGGCACGTCTCGTGCGCCAGATTCATCAGGTGTTCGGCGTCGGCGTTTCCGATACCCGGCATCGCGGCGCGCAGATCAATGTTCAAACGGTAGCCGCCCCGGTCGTCTTCCTCCAGATGGCCGCGGCCAACCAGCGTGAAGCCGTCACTGGGCAGGTGCGCCTTCTCCGCGTGATTCTTCAGTGAACCCAGGAAACAAGCCGCATACGCCCCAGCGAAAAGATGCTCAGGCGTAACACTTCCTTCCTTCTCGTCGCTCGAAAGATTGACCGAAAAGCCGCCGTCCGGCGACTCCACGGTTCCGTCTCTTCCTCCCTGTGCTGATATTTCCGCGATGTGGATGGTCTTCATGATGTGCAGCTGATTTTTCCGTTAACCCGACTCTTTTCCCTGGCGTTGCCCACGCCGCGGCAGGACCAGTCCCCTTAGCGCGCAGCATGTCGCCGCCCGACAGCGCGCCGGGTGGTGCTTCGCACCTGACGCTCGGTTTTAGCCTTCGTCATGACGGAGTTTCTGCGGGCATCGGTTCTTGGCTGCGCGGGGTTGTCGGCCCCGCCATCCGCGGCCGCGATAAATTCGCGGGTGGACCGACCCTTCTCGATCTCCTTACTCGACGTAAGCCCCTGGCGCCGCGCCTTCCGGATGCGCTTGGTGGGGTTTTCCATGATCAGTCGCGAGTGACGTCCCGTTTGATTTGTCCCGTCTTCTGCTGAAATTCTCCTTTGGCGCGATCGATTGTGCCTTCGATCTTCGTGCCGGGATCGCCGGTCGCTTTGCCGACCTGCTGTTTCGCCGCCCCTTTGATTTGTTTCGCGGCCCCTTCGGCCTGGTCCCGAATTCCCGATTTCATGCGTATCCTTTGGTTGAGGGTTGCTGACACGGACCGAGCCCGGTCGACCACGTTCCCCCTGCGCCAGGAATAGCGGAGCGGTTGAAATCCAGCGCGCGTCAGGAAAAACCCCGAGGCACCTTCGACTTGGCAAGTGCGATGGGATCCGCAAAGTGAAGCCACGGAAAATCGCGAAGCATCCGCGCAAACGGGAACCGGCGATGATCGCGGCGGCGCCCGGGCGGACCGCCCAACCCCCAAATCCCCCGGTGCATGAAAGAATATGCGTCTCCCGACCTAAGAAGTTTCGCGGTGCTCGGCCATGCGTCCGCCGGGAAAACCATGCTCACGGAAGCGATGCTTGCCTGTGCCGGGCGCATTGGCCGGATGGGCAGTATCGCTGCGGGCACGACCGTGTCCGATTATCACCCGAGTGAAAAACAGCATCACATCTCGGTTCACTGCTCGCTGCTGCACACCGAGTGGATGGGGAAAAAGTTCAACCTGCTCGATACCCCCGGCTACAGCGACTTCATCAGCGAGGGTCTCGGCGCGGTCCGCGTGGGCGACTTCGCCTTGATCGTAATCAACGCGGCCCACGGCCTGGGCGTGGGCACCGACGCCGCTTGGGAATACGCCACAAAGTTTGGCCTCCCAAAAATCCTCGTCGTTAACGGCCTCGACAAAGCCAACGTGAAGTTCGACCGGGTCGTCGAAGACGTGCGGGAGCATTTCGGGAAAAACGTGTTTCCCATGACGCTTCCGCTGAACGCCGGCCCCGGCTTCAGTCACGTGCTCGACGTGATGCGCAACGAGGTCGTGCAGTACACGCCAGGCGGGAATGGCAAATTCACCGAGGCGCCCGCGGGTGCCCTGGCGGAACGCGTCCAGCAGTTGCACCGTGAGCTCATCGAGTACGTCGCGGAATCGGACGACTCCCTGATGGAGCGTTTCTTCGAAAAAGGCGCGCTGGCCGAGGAGGAGTTTCGCGCAGGTTTGCACAAGGCGATCCAAGCCCAGGTCTTCGTGCCTTTGTTCGCGGTCTCGGCCGAGACGAATGTCGGCATTGCGCGCTTGATGGACTTCATCGCCAAGTACGGCTCGTCGCCGCTCGACCGCGCGGAAGTGCCCGCGCGGGACGCCAGTGGATTAGCCGGCTCGGTGCCGCTTTCGCAGCCCGAGCCGGTCATGTTTATATTCAAGACGATGAACGAACCGGGCGTCGGGGAGTTGTCGCTCTTCCGCGTTTATTCGGGAGTGGTGACTACCGGTGATGAGTTAGTGAATACATCGCGCAATGTCACCGAACGGCTGGGCCAGTTGTATGTGCTGAATGGCCACGAGCGTACCCCGGTTTCCGTCCTGCGCGCCGGGGATCTCGGGGCGGTGGTGAAGCTGCGCGGCACTCACACCGGTGACACGCTGTGCAGCCCCCGCTTCGCCGTGATCCTGCCCAAAGTCGAATATCCAAGGCCCAATATTCACGCCGCGTTGCGTCTGCGCTCGAAGGGCGATGAGGATAAACTGGCCGTCGGGCTGGCGACGCTTCACCAGGAAGATCCAACGTTCCATTACCGCGTCGATGACGAGGTGCATCAGACCATCGTCTCCGGCCAGGGCGAAATTCATCTGCAGGTCATCGTGGAACGACTGGCCCGCCGATTCGGGGTGCAGGTGACACTCGAGGAGCCGGGAATACCGTACCGCGAAACCATCCGGATGCGCGGCGATTCGCGCTACCGTCACAAGAAACAGACAGGCGGAGCGGGACAATTCGCGGAGGTTTGGTTGAAGGTGGAACCCGGCCCCCGGGACAGCGGGCTTAATTTCAGTCAGTCGCTGGTCGGAACGAATGTGGATCGCGTCTTCGTGCCCGCCGTTGAAAAAGGCGTCACCACCGCCTGCCGCGAAGGCATCCTCGCCGGCTTCCGCGTGACGGACGTGAAAGCCGACTTCTATGACGGAAAGATGCATCCGGTCGACTCGAAGGACATTGCTTTCCAAGTGGCGGGTTACCACGCGTTCAAGGAGGCGTTTCAGGCGGCGACGCCGTGCCTGTTGGAACCCATCTATACCATCGCCGTCACCACGCCCGAGGTTCACGTCGGTGCGGTCTTGGGCGATTTATCTGCGCGGCGCGGCCATATATTAGGCGTGGAGGCCGACGGCCATTTTCAGGTGATCCGAGCGCGGGTACCGCAAAAGGATCTCTATCACTATAGCACGGTCGTGCGTTCGCTCACGAGTGGCCGAGGGCGGCACACCGAGGAATTCAGCCATTACGCCGAGGTCGCTCCCGATCTTGCGCAGAAGATCGTTACTGAGCGCGCGAAGCGCAATGGCGGTGCCGTCGCCCACGCGCATGAGAAATAACGATGCCCCGAAGTCCCCCATGAATACCTGGAAAATCGAAATCACGGAGCCGCACAGTGGCGAGCTCGGCGAAGCCATCCTGCATGAGGATCACGGCTTCACCTTCGAAGAATATACCTATGCGGCGGGCAACCGGCTCCAAGTCGCGGTCCACGACGTGCACGACCATCACTGGCACATCTTCACCGCCCTCGACTCCGGACATCGGATAAAGATTCCACCGGAGAAATATCGGAAGCTATAAGCAAGCAATCGCCTCGCCGCGGCGTGGCCGGGGCGAGGCGGATGGTTGAACCGGTCAAGGTGGAGACCCTGCCGGCGGTTTGCGCCGTTAGAAGTTGAAACCGAGGCCAACGCCCCAGGTGAACTGACCATCGTCGAAGCGATCATCGAGATTGCGGGCGCGCCGGAAGTACCAGCCGTACTCAACCATCGCATACACAAATGTCCGCGGCTGCACGTAGAACTTGGCGCCTCCCTCCAAGCCCGCGGCAAAAGTATCTCGGACGGAATCGCCATAGACCCCGCCCACATTCACGCCCACGAAGGGCCGCAGCGCGCCGTGCGCGGTCAGGTGTTGGTCGAAGGCGAGCCGGGTCGCGCCGTTCCACGCCTGGCCGCCGGAATTTGGATTCGAGTAATTGATGCTCTGCCGCAACACGAACTCCTGCGTGGCGGAGGTATACCAGCCATAGGAGAAGTTCACTCCGCCGAAGGACTCGTCGAAGTCTCGGTTGCTGGCGCCGCTGCCGCCGAGAGTGAATTCATGCTCGCCCACCCGCCGGGTGGTCATATCGCCGGGGATCGGCACAGTGGTCTGGGCGAAGCCGACCACCGGGGCGGCTGCGAGTAACAGTGACGTCAATACGGTTAGGATTCGGGTGTTCATGGATAGTTTGGTTTCTTAGGTTGCGAGATCGCCGAAACGTTTTTCCCGACCCGCTGGTCGCAACTTGGTAGCGGCCTCATTCCTCCTGATTCTGGCATCGGTGCTCCAACGCAGCGAAACGCGGCAAGCTTCCCCGGGAGATTTTCCTGATCCCACGTTCCGACTTTATTCGGCCGGACTCCGGACGGCCGGCGGGAATCCTCCCGCACCGTGCCGGGGCGAATCCGTTCGGCGCATCCCCTCGCCGCAGACCGGCAACCGCTGTTTATTTCTCCAGCCGCGGACGGCCGCAGCCTTGCTGCGTTCCAGCATTCCGACGCCATTTCGGACGCAACAAGACCGCGCTCCTAATACTCGTTCGGTCCTGAATGATCCTTAACGCTGAAGAGAAACCCTTCGGTCTGGACGTGTGACCCTCCAAACGATCGGTAGCTACAAGGACGTTGGACTCCGTTGCCCGGGCGGCTCGACGATTCGACCGAGCTCACGTTCGATTTTCGCGGCATTGGAATCAGCCGGATCCAGCGACCGGTCATCGATCAAGGCCTGCGCGTCGAGTTGGCGTTTCGCTTCGAACCAATGATCGATATCGCGCCCCACCGGACAACCTTGGTCGACCCAGATCGCGTGCGCGAGCGCAGCGATTTGTTCATGTGTCACCGGCGGCACCGGCCGGGCTCCGGGGCTCTTGGAAATTCCTTTGGCTTTCATCGGCCACCACCATACCGAGCTGGCGATCAGCTCGCCATCGGGTGAAACCTTGCCGGTCTGGGCCGAAATTTCCGGGCCGTTTCGCCGTTTCCTCCGACACCCGTCTGCCGGTATAAAGAAGGAGCGAGGCGCTTACTTCCGAGTCCGCTTTGGCGTGGACGCCGTCTCGTTCCAATATATAACGACGTTCTTCGTCGCCCGGCCCGCGGCAATGATATCGGGCTTCCCGTCGCCATTGAGGTCGGCGATCTTCAGGTCCTCGCACGCCATCTTGTTGTCGTCGACTTGGGAAATCATCGACCACGCGATGCCGGACGCGTCGTTTGGAGCGTAAACCTTGATTCCGACTTTGGCCCCGGCCGTGCCTCCGCGCCAGCCGACCACCACCTGGTCGCTGCCGATGCCCAGCAAATCTCCCATGGCAAGGCCATGGCCTTGGACGAGCTTGTCATCGAGCACGGAGCGCGCGTCGGTCCAATCTTCCCCGCTCGAAAACTGTGTCGCGGGCCCTCGGTAGACCACCAGTTGGTTGCCGTGCATCGGCTCGATCGTGGCGATGAAGCGCGCGCCGCCTGGCAGGACGCCGCGACGAACCTCGCCCGCGTTTATCGAGGTCACGGGTTGTGGCGTGGACCGGTTGGCAGTCGCATCGATGGAACGAACGCCTTCCTTGGTGGCAAGAAGCAGGGTCTCGGCCGAGGAGCCTTGTGCGCCCACGAGATCGAAATTGTGGGTTAGGTGCAGCGGCGGAAGATTCGCGGCGAGCGGAATCGGCCGGCTTCCTTCGCGCCATGGCCATTCATAACCGAGAATCTGAACGCCCTCCCCGGCACCATTTTTATTACCCCGGCCGTGCAGCGGAAGAACCGCCAGGAATGCACTACGGTCGGTGCCTCGCATCCAGTGCATCCGATGGGTCGTGGGCTCATGCGGCAGCTTTTTCGGGGTCCACCGTTGCGTCCTATCCGCGGGCGGCTCGAGAAAGAAGACGGCGCCACTGTTAATGGTGTCGCCCGGATTCCATTCAGCGCCCACAGCGACTTCGGCTTTCTTATCGCCGTCCAAATCGCGTGCCGCGATGCACACGTTGTCCTTGGCCGTCAGGTTCTCAGCCATGACGAACTTTTCCCACTTCGGTGCACGATACCAAACGATCTGCCTGGCATCCGCCAATATCAGGTCGTCTTTGCCGTCGCCGTCGACATCGGCGATCGCCAAGCCGTATCCAATTTGGATGGAAGGATCGATGGTCTCAGCCCGCATGCGCAGAGCAGGTAATTCGGCGGCCGGGAGAGGGGTCACGCCATAGCTCGCCACCAAAAGTGAAAATAGGGTCGGGAGTTTCATGGGGATGTGGTTGAGCAGAGCAAGAACCGGCAAAATGTCCGGCGTAAAGTGCGTCGACGGCAAAACATCCCTTCCGAGCCTCAAAATAGCCGCGAACGGCCGGAAAAAGGGCAAAAATTGCGCCCCGCACACGTGAGATTTCGGAGAAACGCTCAGATACGAATGGGCCCATTTTATGCAAAACGAGCGCTGTTTTGAGGGATTTCGCCGACTTTTGCCCAGTTTTTGCCCACTTTTGAGCCCGGCGTGCATTTAAGGCGAAATTCGGAGATTGCTCCACCTCTTCTTATTCTTTTGAACGGCCGACCTCGGAAACCCACTAACCATTTCCGACGTTTCAACTCAACAAAGGCACCCTTTTGGACCTCAAACAGATCAAACAAATCATCGAACTGATGAAGCGCTCGGAGCTGACTGAGTTCGCGGTCGAGGACGAGGGTTTCAAGCTGAAGATCCGGCGAGGTACGAACGGGCTGCCAATTGTCAGTACCGGACGGGGTTCCAACCCGCCGTTTGGCGGCGGCCCTGATACCTTGCCTCCGTTACAGCCGGTGCCGGCGGTTCCAGTTGCCGCAAACACCCCGGCTGCCCCGCGCGACGAGGCGGGAATCAGCTACATCAAGTCCCCCATGGTCGGCACTTTTTATCGGGCGGCGTCTCCGGAGAGCAAGCCGTTCGCCGACTCGGGGACCAAGGTCGTCGAGAACAGCGTTGTCTGTATCATCGAAGCGATGAAGATCATGAACGAGATTCAGGCGGAGGCCAAAGGGACGGTGCTCGAGGTATTGGTGGAAAACGGCCAGCCCGTGGAATACGGCCAGCGGCTCTTCAAAATCAAGCAAGGCTGACCAGCCCGTGCGGATACGTCGCGGCCTCACTCGCTTTTGCGACTGCCGGGCGGTTCGTGGTTCAAACCTATTAGCCTTCGATGATTCAAAAAGTCCTCATCGCCAACCGCGGTGAAATCGCTCTTCGCATAGTACGTGGCTGCCGCGAGCTCGGCATAAAAACCCTGGCGGTTTATTCGGAGGCCGACGTGCAATCGCTGCACGTCCAGCTGGCTGACGAGGCCATCTGCATCGGAGGAAACAAAAGCGCGGACAGTTACCTGCGCGCCGACCGTATCATCAGCGCGGCGGAAATTGCCGACGTGGATGCCATTCACCCTGGGTACGGCTTCCTGTCCGAGAACGCCAAATTCGCGGAGCAATGCGAGTCGTGTAACATCAAGTTCATCGGCCCAAAATCGAAGTCCATCAAGATGATGGGCGACAAGTCCATCGCGAAGGACACCGTGCGCAAGGCCGGCGTCCCCATCGTCCCCGGCTCCGACGGACCAGTTGAAACCGAATCCGATGCGGTGAAGATTGCGCGGAAGATTGGTTATCCGGTGATCATCAAAGCAGTCGCCGGCGGGGGCGGTCGCGGCATGCGGATCGCCCACAACGACGTCTCGTTCGCCAAGGAATATCACGTCGCTCGCGGCGAAGCCGAAAAGGCATTCGGTAATGGCGCCGTCTATATCGAGAAGTACATCGAGAAACCGCGCCACATCGAGTTCCAGATCCTGGCGGACAGCCATGGCAAGACCCTGCACTTGGGTGAACGCGATTGCTCGGTTCAGCGCCGGCACCAGAAGCTCATCGAGGAATCCCCGTCGCCCTTTCTCACGTCTGATCTCCGCAAGAAGATGGGCAAGGCCGCGATCAAGGCTGCTGAGGCGGCCGAATACGAGAACGCCGGCACCATCGAGTTCCTCGTGGATGCCAAGGGAAACTATTACTTCATCGAGATGAACACCCGGATTCAGGTCGAGCATCCAGTCACCGAGGAAGTGACGGGCATCGACCTCATCAAGCAGCAGATCCGGGTGGCAAATGGCGAGAAGCTCGATTTCGACCAAGGCGATATCAAGTTCGAGAAGCACGCCATCGAATGCCGCATCAATGCCGAGGACCCCGCGCGCAACTTCGCGCCGTCCCCCGGCACCATTGGCCTGTATTATGCGCCGGGTGGCCACGGCGTCCGCGTCGATTCGCATGCCTACAGCGGCTACACGATTCCGCCGTACTACGACTCGATGATCGGAAAGCTGATTTGCTTCGGATCTACCCGCAAAGTCGCACTCGAGCGGGCGTACCGCGCCTTGAGCGAGTACTTGATTCGCGGAATCAAGACGACAATTCCGCTGCATCGCGCGATCATGGCCGATCCGGTCTTTATCGAAGGCAAGGCAACGACCGCCTACATGGAAGACTTCCTTGGCCGTACCGCCACGGACTTGTTCTCCTGAGTTGGTGCCACCGGGTCAGCCCCATTCGACGTACAGCAAACGACCATTGGACGCAGTCGAGACTCAGGCGCCGACCGGGCTTCAGGATGGCCCGAGGATGGTGCTAGGATGGCGGGAGGAGGGACGACAAATACCCCCAAATCTGCCGTTTTCCCGTCAGGACCAGACCGTCCGTTCGAGCAGCCAATAGAGTCCGGCCAGCGCCACGACGGCGGACAAGGCAGGGACGCCGTAACGGACGAACCGGGGATTTTTCCGGAGTTGCCAAACGATCGGGAGCACGACGGCTGCGATCGCGATCTGGCCCAGTTCCACCCCGAGGTTGAAGGTGAAGAGCGGCCCCGCGATTCCTTCGCTGCCGCGGCCAACTCCGAGATCCCGCAATACGCTCGCGAAGCCGAATCCGTGGATTAGCCCAAACACGAAGGTCAGCGCGCCGCGGCGGCGCGGCTCCTCACCGCGCCGCCACAAATTTTCGACGCCGACAAACACGATGGAGGCTGCGATGGCCGGTTCCACGAAGCGCGCCGGAAGGTTCACGATATCCAGCGTCGCGAGCGCCAGCGTGATGGAGTGGGCGAGCGTGAAGCACGAGACGATCGCCACGATCGAGCGGAAGCTTCGGCACACGACCAGCAGCGCAAACAGGAACAACAGGTGGTCGTAACCCGTTCCAATATGCTCAATCCCCAGCCGGATGAACCCCCAGGAGGTTTGCGCCGGCGAATCCGCGGCGGAGCCCACGCCCAACGAATCCGTCAGGGGCGCCCCCGGAACCGGGACCTGCATCGTGAAATCCCGCGCGCTCAGAAGCTTCTTGGCGAGGGTCGATCCGCGTTCGTCCGAGATGATCACGAATTGCCGATGGTTCGATGGCAACTCCGGCACGCGCGGAGCCCGCAACGTCAACGGCACCTCTTTGGACCCACGGGGATACACGAGCGTGAAACTCACGTTGTCGCCGGCGAGTAATTCCACGCGTTTTTCCCGCGGCACCAAAAGCGTCTCACCGCTGCGCACCTCCCACAACTGCGGCGCAATTTCCAACAACCGGTCGTGGGCGGCCGCGAACTCGGTTTCCGTCCATGTCTCGTTGGTTCTCGCGGCGGCCGGCAGCAGTTGCTCGGCGTCCGCCGGAGCAAACCCGGTCGTTAATACGAGCGCGTCCTCGCGCAGTTCGCCCTGTGCCGTACTGATGCCCGCATCGTGCGCCCAAGTAGCCGGACCCGGCAGAACCGTTGCCAGCAAGGTGAGCCACAACGCGATCCGCCCTCGCACCGGCAATCGGTGCCAAAGAAAAGAGAAAGTACCGCCACGAGTCATCACTCGTCACGCAGCCAAACGTTCGCTCGCGCTTCCAGGCAAGGCATAATCCCTCCGGCCACCGTGAACGCATCCACCGCTTTTGCACGCATCGTTCCGTTTGCGCCCAGCCTCGACGGATTCGACCGCACTCGCACAGTGTCCGTTTGCAAGCATGTCTGCTTCGGAATGGTCAACGCCCGATCCTGCCGACGAGCTCGGGCTCGTCGCGCTGGACTACAACCTGTCTCCGGAACGACTGATCTCGGCCTACCGCCACGGCATTTTCCCGTGGCCGGATTCCAATCCGTTCAGCCCAATCCCCTGGGTCTCTCCCCCGCGACGCGCGATCCTGGATTTCGGCGCGCTGCATGTGCCGCGGAATCTCCGCAAATCCCGCCGCGCGCTCGCGTCGCTGCGGTTCACCATCGATGTCGCGTTCGAGGCGGTGATTCGCGCGTGTGCCGCGGCCCCGCGCTACGGCCAGCGGGGCACCTGGATCACGCCGGCCATGATTGGCGCGTACATTGCGGTCCACCGGCTTGGTCACGCGCATAGCGTGGAAGCGTGGGATGGCGATGCGCTCGTCGGCGGCCTGTACGGCGTCACCGCAGCGGGCGTCTTCACCGGCGAAAGCATGTTTCACCGGATCAGCGACGTCTCCAAACTTTGCGTACTCCATCTGATCGACCACCTCGTCGCGCGCGGCGCGACCTGGCTGGACATCCAGCAGCTGACGCCACACTTCGCGGTCATGGGCGCCCGGGAGATCTCGCGGGAGGAATTCCACGCCCGGCTGGCGCTCGAACGCCGCGCGGATCGCCAATTGTTCTAGGCGGGCCGTCCGAGCACGACGTCGCTCCACTCCCCCATCATGCGGGCGTTGATCGTCCAGTTGGGCGTGAGTTCCTCGAAGGCCGCGCGGACGTTAGAGTTCTCGTTCGCAAGGATGCCGCTCAACACCAGGGTGCCGCCGGGCGCGACGGCGTTGACCAGTTCGCGCGCGAATCGAATCAGGACGTCCGCCTGGATGTTCGCGAGCAGGACATCGGCTGCACGGCCAGCCAATCCGCTGGTAAGATCGCCGACGGAAAATTTCACCCGCCCGCCGAGCCCGTTGACCGCCGCGTTTTCCTCGCTCACCCGCACGGCTTCCGGATCATTGTCGAAACCGGCCACGTCCTGGTATCCCAACAGCGCCGCTGAAAGGGCGAGGATGCCCGAACCACAACCGGCATCGATTACCCGACCGATGGGACCGTGCTCCTCGGCGAGCGCCACGAGTCGCTCCACGCAGAGCCGCGTGGTTTCATGGTTTCCCGTGCCAAAGGCCAGCCCCGGGTCGAGCCAGAGCACGGCATCACCGGGCGGAAGTTTGAATGTCTCGCGCTGCCACACCGGAACCCAGTGCAGCCGGCCAAACTGCCAGGCATGAAAATGCGCCTTGTAGCTATCACGCCAGTCCGCCTCGGCGACTTCCCGCAAAACGGGCGTGCCTGTCACATCCAACCCGGCCGCGGACAAATGCCGGGCCAGATTCTGCCACTGCGCCCGCAACTCGGCGCCGTTTCCGAGCCCGATCAGCCAGGCGCGCTTCATGATGACATCTTCCAAGACACTCCAGTTCTCACTCCCCTGCTCCAGCAAAACGTCCTCGGCGGCGTTGGCCGCAGCCGCCGCGATTTCAATTTTTAGTTCCGATAGGCCCATGCCCGCGAACGTTCCCCGCGCCGAACGCATACCGCAACGCCGTTTCGCGTTTCCGCCACAATCCCCGCGCCAGCCAGAGGCCGGCCGCCAGCAGCCCGATCGTTACCGACACCAGCCCGCCCTGAAGCAGCGTCAGCACATACGTCCAACCAAACAAATCAGGCATGTCCCCCGCGTGACCCTGGAACACCGCGTGGCCCACCGTCGCCCCGGAAACGGCATTGACCACCTCCATCGCTCCGAAACCCAGCCATAGGTCCGGACCGAAAGCCATGAGCGGCGCGAGCGCGGCGCGGGTGTTGGCCGCGATGCGCAACGCCCACCCCAAACCATCTGGATCCACCCACCAGCTGTAACCGGGCAACGCATTGATCCACGCGTAGACGACAACGAAGGTGGCGACGCCGGCGGCCATCGCCAGGCAGTGGGCCGGACGCGAAAAGTCAGTCAACAACGCCCAGAAGGCGCTCGGGGCCGCGCAGCAGGCGCCGCGAATGGTCCAGGCGAAAAGCTGCCGCTGGAAAACTTCGACGTCGGGCCAGAGGTTCACGGCGACACGCGAGATTTTTTCCCGTCCGGTTTCGTTTTGCCACGCTTGCTCGATCGCTCCGTTCCGCTCGCTCCGGTGGGCAGCGACATCGGCCACGCCAGTTCGCCGCGTTGCGCCGCGAGGCAGGCGTCGAGCGGGAGCAACCCCTGCAACGCACACCACAGGCGGGGAAGTTTTTTCGGCTTCATGACACGGCTCCACTGACCGTGAGCGGCCGGCCATCGCGCGCCTGCCAGTCGATGTTCCGGGTGAAGAACATAATCGCGGCGAGGACGACGAACAAAGCCGCGGTGCCCGCCAGCAGCGCAAAATCGTCCATGCGCAAGACCACAAAAAGCACGCTGTGGACGGCGGCGAGCAGTCCTGCGATCAGCGTAGCGCGAATCCAAGTACGGAGAATCGCCGCGCTGTAACAGGTAATCAGCAGCGATGACGCAAAGGCGGCGATGACATAGGCCGGCCCCGGCGTCGTCACTTCTCCCACCGCCAATAATGCGAGGTAAAACAAACAGAGCGCGGCGCCGACCAGTCCATAATGGACGGCGTGCAGCCGCAGGTCGGCGAGGATCTCGAAAAGAAAGAACGCCGCGAAGACGAGCGCCAGGACCAGCACCCCATGTTTCAGCGAGCGTTCGACCATCCGATATCCTTCGAAAACCGTGTCCCCCGGCCGCGCTTCAGGCCGTGCGGCGGACGCGTTGCCGCGACTCGCGATGGGCAGATTGAAGGCACGACTGCGGTTGTCGCTCCGCTCCTGCCGCAGCCCATTCACGAGCTGCAGCGGCAGCTGAAGCAGGAGCACCAGACCCGCGATGAAGAGCAGTTTCAGCGTGACGGCGTTGCGACGATCGATTTTCGCTCGCGAAGGCAGTGTCGGTGGTGGGACAGAATCAGCATCCATTCCGCCATCGTGGCTGCCATCCATGAAGCCCGTGTGAATGTGGGATGAAATTCCCGCGAATTCGTGCCCACCGAGCCTGAGCTCGAGAGCGCCGCCGACGACTCAGGCGAGCGGGAGACGCAGGACCGCGCGCGCGCCACCCTCGGGCCGATTGGCGAGCGAAATTTCGCCGCCGTGAAGCCGCGCGATTTCGCGCACAATGCTCAAACCCAGCCCGCTGCTTTTCCGGCCCGTATCCGGACGCGGCAGCGAATAGAACCGATCGAAGAGTTTCTCGAGCGCGTACTCCGGGATCCCCGCGCCGGAGTCATCCACCGTGATCAGGACGCCTGTTTCGTCCGTTCGCGCCGTGACCTCCACCGCCCCGCCCGCCGGCGTGAACTCGAGCGCGTTTTGGACGAGATTGCCGAGAGCCTGCACGAAGAGAAATTTATCGCCTCGCACCCGAATCGCGTCGGCGATTCCCATCGACAAGGTGATGCGGCGATTCGCCGCGATCCCGGACGTCGCCTGTTGGACCTCGTTAAAGATATCACCGAGCGCGACCTCGTTGGTCGCGCCATCGACCGGCCGCGACTCCAGGGCCGCAAGTTCAAAAAGGCGGTCGACCAGCAGGCGCAGCCGCTCCGACTCGGCGCGCAGATTTCCCAGAAAACGGGTCCGGTCCGGCTCGGGTGGATTCTCGGCGAGCAATTCCGCCGCACCGCGGATGGACGAAAGTGGCGCCTTGAATTCGTGCGCGAGCGCCTGGGTGTAGCGTTCGATGTAGGCCTTGCCCTCCAGTGAGACGCGCATCTCCTCGAACGCGCGCGCGAGCGCCGCGACCTCGGCGGCACGCGAACGCGGCGGACTGGCGACCCGACCATCGCGCACCGCCTCGGCGTATTCCGTGAGCCGTTCAATCGAATGCGTGAGCTTCGACGCGATCCACCACCCAACCGCAACCATGACCGCGGCAACCGAGCCGAGGGAGACGATTAACTGCGACCGCGCCTTGCTGACCCCTTCCGCCACGGTCGTGAGCGGGCGACCCACGCCCACCCAACCGATCATCCGGCCCTCGTGCCGAACCGGCGCCGCGACGCGCAACTCGCCTCCCACTTCCGCGACGTTGGAGATCGAATAATTCTCCGAGGCATAACGGCCGCCGCCGCGCATCGGCCATTGGTAGATTTGCCCAACATGACGTCCGTGGGCGGAATCGAACATGACCCGACCGGTGTCGTCACAGGCAAAGACCCGCAATAAATCCGATGACGGCGGCAGCGTGGTAAGTCGCTGGGCCCACGCGCTGCCGCTCGCCGCATCGGGCGTAACGAAGACCGCGAGAAACGCCGCGGTATCCCCCAAGGTGCGACGCATCGATTCGATGTAGCGGAGCCGCACATCGCGCAGTACGAGGCCCATCATCACCGCAAAACCCAGCGCCGACGCCGCCACGTATACGCCGAAGATCGCGGTGCGAATTCTCACCGGTTCACACGTCCTCGCGGAGTGAATACCCCAGGCCGCGGTGAGTCTGGATGAGGTCGACCTCCGGCCCGACGACCCGAAGCTTGGCGCGCAAGGTCTTGATGTGCGCATCGACCGTGCGGTCGAGGCTGGCGCCGGGATCTTCCCACGCTGCGGTCATCAACTGATCGCGGGAGAAGACGCGGCCCGGTTTGCTCATCAGCGCCTTGAGCAGCCGGTATTCGTACCGGGTGAGTTCGAGCGGCGTGTTCCGGTAACGGATGACACAACGTTCCTCGTCGACCCAAAGCCCGCCCGCCGGATTGATCCCCGCCGTCGTTCCGACCGTCGCGGGAGTCGCCGCGGGGGCGTCCCTCGGCGCAGGCGCGACCCGGCGCAGGATGGCCTTTACCCGCGCGGTCAGTTCGCGCGGGCTGAACGGCTTTGCCAGATAATCATCCCCGCCCAGTTCGAGCCCGAGCACGCGATCCAGTTCGGTGTTCCGGGCGGTCAGGAAGAGCACGGGGACCGCGGACTGCGCGCGGATCTTCTTGCAGACGTCGAATCCACTTCCGTCGGGCAATCCCACGTCCAGCACGACCAAGGCGAACCGCTTCGCCGCGAGAGCGGCCAGTCCCGCGCCCCCCGTGGCACACCACTCCGGCTCGAATCCCTCCGTCTTCAGCGCGTACACCAGCGTATCTGCGATCGCCGGTTCATCTTCGACGATCAGGATGCGGGGGAGTTCGTGCATATCACTTTAGCTTGCCCGCTCACTTAACCGCGCAATCACCCCGGGGAGCAACGCATGCTCTGCGGCGTGGACCCGGGTCGCGAGCGTTTCCAACGTATCCGATTCTTCAACGCGCACCGCCGCTTGATCGAGGATGGGTCCGCCATCCACGTCGAGCGTAACGGCATGAACCGTGCACCCGGTGATTTTCACGCCGCGGCGAAACGCCTGGCCGATGCCGTCGAGCCCGGGGAAACTGGGCAGGAGGCTCGGGTGCAGGTTGATAATCTTGCCCTCGAAACGCATCAAAAACGGCATCTTCAGCACGCGCATGAAACCAGCGAGGACGACGAGATCGGCGTTCGCGGCCAGGATGGCGGCAATATAATGCTGCTCCGCGTCGCCATCGAGCTTGGTCTTGTAGGGCGCCGCATCGAGAAAATCGGCCGGAACGCCGAAGCGCGGACCGAGTTCCAGGATTCCGGCGTCGGGGCGGTCCGAAAATATCTGGACCACGCGCGCGCGCCCAAGTTTACCGGCCTGCTGGGCCTTCAAGATGGCCTCGGCGTTGGAGCCGCGGCCGGAGCCAAGAATGACTACTCGCATATCGTTCAGATTTCCCCCGCGGCCTTAATCCGGGCGATCAGCGTCGTCGTGCTGAACCCCGGGAGAAACGGCAAAAACTCGATTCGCGCGCCAATTGCCTCGAGCGCACCCCGCTCCTCCTGATTCAGTTTTTCGAGCGTATAATCGCCAGCCTTACAATAAACGTCCGGACGCAGCGCGCGAATTTCCGCCGTCAGCCGCGGCTCGCGAAACACCACCACCGCGTCAACACATGCCAACGCGCCCAAGGCATAAGCCCGTTGCTCCTCAGTCTGAACCGGTCGCGCCGGCCCTTTCAGCATTCGCACGCTCGCATCCGAATTCAGGGCAATCATGAGGGCGTCGCCCAAGGCGCGGGCCTTTTTCAGATAGTACAAATGGCCCGTGTGCAGCAGGTCGAAAACGCCGTTCGTCAAGACGACCCGACGACCAGCAACGCGCTGCTGGTCCCGCCAACGCACCGCCGCGGGGAGCGCCTGAAGTTTTGGGTTGTCGAGCGTCACTCGCGCGCAAGCCTCACGATTCCGCCGCGGTTGTAAACCCGGTTATCCCTTCGCTGCGTCATGAAACTCCGCCTCGCCTTCTTTTTCTTTGCCGCCACGGCCTTCGTCTTCGCCTCCAAGGACAAACCCATCATCGGTCTGTCCCTCGACACCTTGAAGGAGGAACGATGGCAGCGCGACCGCGACACGTTCATCGCGGCCGCGAAAAAGCTCGGCGCCACCGTCATCGTGCAATCGGCGAACAGCGACGACACGCGGCAGGTGCGCGACATCGAATCGCTGATCAGCCGCAACGTCGATGTACTGGTGATCGTTCCGCATAACGCCGCCGCCATGGGCCGGGCCGTGAAGTCGGCGAACGAGGCAAAGATTCCGGTCATCGCCTACGATCGGCTGATCCTCAACGCCAACATCGATTACTACCTCACGTTCGACAACGTGAAGGTCGGCGAAGCTCAAGCGAGTTTCGTGGTTTCGCGGCTGCCCAAGGACCGGGCCGCCCGCATCGTCAGAATTTACGGAGCGCCGACCGACAACAACGCAAAGCTCTTCAAACAAGGCCAGGACAACATCCTCCTGCCCCTGATCAAATCCGGGAAGATCGAAGTCGTGCACGAGGACTGGGCACTGGATTGGAAGCCCGAGAACGCGAAAAAAATCATGAACGCGGCGCTCACGCGTGCCGGGCGCAACATCGACGCCGTGGTGGTTTCGAACGACGGCACCGCGGGCGGCGCGATTCAGTCGCTGCAGGAGGACGGTCTCGCCGGCAAGGTTCTGGTCACCGGACAGGACGCCGAGCTGGCCGCCTGTCAGCGCATTCTGCGCGGCACGCAATCGATGACGATCTACAAGCCGCTGAAAAACCTGGCGACCCTCGCGGCCGAGGTCGCGGTCGAGGTGGCAAAAGGACGCAAACCCGCGACCACCGCGACGCTCGACAATGGCACGAAACAGGTGCCTTCGATCTTCGAGAAGATTATCGCGGTCGATAAGGAAAACCTGATGAGCACCGTCGTCGCCGACGGCTTTCACCCGGCGGCTGACTTGAAGTAGCTGCTTGTCACGGCCTGCGCTTAATGCCCCCGCTGCTCGAAGCCCGCGCGCTCACGAAGCGCTTCCCCGGCGTCGTCGCGCTCAAGGACATCAACTTCGACCTTCGCCCCTTTCCAGCACAGTGGGATCCGAAGCTTGGAATTCACGTGACTTGAAGTCGCGGC